>Ga0172379_10000396_pt1 | contig 111686 bp, 147 predicted proteins | sample GrowelOW334metaG_FD_119756 | JGI IMG/M metagenome (GOLD analysis project Ga0172379, IMG submission 119756) | Groundwater microbial communities from an aquifer near a municipal landfill in Southern Ontario, Canada - Groundwater well OW334 metaG | ecosystem: Environmental > Aquatic > Deep... | reverse complement strand
TCACATAGCTTATTCTAAAGGATTGTTAGAAGAAGTAATTGATGAATATGAACTTATTGTTAAAACCCCAAAATCTTTTTTTGTTAAATATCCTTTTTTAAAACTTAATGATTTAACAAGAGATTTGTCAGATTTAAAATCAAATTATAAGGTTTTATTAAGAGCATTAAAAAAATCAGGAGAAGATATTTCAAAATACCCTAAGAAATTAAATTATCTTGAGGTGTTGAATTAAAATGGAAAAAACTTTATTTAATAAGATAAAATGTTTGAACATTTCTATAGGAAATCAAATAGAAATCTCTCTTAATGGAAATGATAATATTAAGATAGTTGGGTATTTTCGAGGTTTAGAGAAACAAAAGAATCCATGTATAGATTTTTTATTTTATTCTAGAAATAATCAAAATGAATGTCAAATCATACCTTTGCCATTAGATAATATTATAGATGTAAGAATATTAGATTATAAATTAATGAACTTATCAGATTATTTTGGAGGTTAATTAATCCCCTGAAATTTTCATTTCAGAAATATTCATTTCAAGGATTTTTCTTTTATTCTTATTTTTCCATGAATCAACAAATTGATTTAAATCAAGTTTAAATTTTTCTTGAGCATAAATTCTGCCTTTTTTTTCAAATGTGTTTTTATGTCTTTCCTTGAATTTATTCAGATTTTTTATGTCTTTAATTAAAGGTCCTTCAAGAATTATTTCGTTTCTTTTTTTTACAACTAAAAATATTTTTGCAGATTTTTGATTATTATAATTAAATCCTTTTTCTTTTATTTCAAAAAATCTATTAATCTCTAAACATAAATGATTATAAAACTTCAGTAATTTTGAACCTGCAATATCTCCTTCTTGTTTTTTTGTGGAGATTATCATCAAAATAAATTCTTGTTTTTTCTTTAATGCGTTTTCTTTAATTTTTTTCAAGTCAATTTTCTTTTTTTCAAAAAATTCAATTTTTGGATTCTTTAAAAATTTCTTAGCTTCCTCTTTAAATTTTGAGAAAGTTTCATTTGACAATGCTGCAAGAGCATTTCTATATTTATTTGTTGGGTCTATTAAGATTATTGGAGATTCTAGTTTTGATTCGTTCAAATTCATTAAAACTGAATTTTTATCTTTATAAAAATTCTCAATATCGATGATTATTTTTTCTTTATTTTCTTTTGATAAATTTTTTAATAAATTTAAAAATGTTTTATAATAAATTATCAATAACTCAGTAGTGTATCCTGAAAAACCTCGGATGTATGATTCTGCACCATAAAAGTCATTTGCTTGACAAAATGTTTTCATTATTTTTATTTCATCAATAATTTTTTGGGATTTTATTTTTTTATTTACATAATTTACATGTGAATATGAAAAATCTGTTATATTTTGTGCTTCTTTAGGATTTTTTATTTTTATTACTGGAACAATTTCCAAATAAAAGAAATCAGTTATTTTTATGTTAAAATAATCCCTAGAACCATGAATTTTCTTTTTGTTTTTGATATTTTTTAAAAGTTTGTTTGTGAGTTCAGTTAAATTATTATTTATGTATTTTTTGTCAAATCTAATAAAAATGTCGACGTCATAAACATCTTTTTTTATTATTGTATTCTTTGCAAAACTCCCGCCAATAAAAACTTCTGCATTTATTTTTTGTTTTTTTATTTGTATTTTAACTTCTTTTACAAATTGTGAAACTTCATTTTTTATAATTTTTATTTTATTTTCTTCAGGATTTATTTTTTCAAGAATTTTTTTTAAGATTAATGAAGTTTCATTTTTCATGAGATTTATCTTCTCCAAGCTTTTTAGTATATTTTCCTAAAGTTGTAGCTAAATCAATAATGTATTTTCCTTCTTCTAATCTATAAATTAATGGTCGTTTTTCATTAAACAAATTAACTACATCAATTTCAAATTTTCCAGGCCCGCTAATTCTTATGGATTCTAAATCTAAGATTACTGGTTGATTTTCTTCTTCTATTCCAGCAATTTCTCTAACATCTTTCTCTATTTTATCTCTTTCATTTTCTGGAATAATTATTGGATCTTCTTTTGCTTTTCGTAATTGTTCTTCTTTTATGTAAAAAAAGAAATGACTTCCGCAGTTTGCACATCCTGCTAGAAGTTCTTTACTTCCTTGTCCAATTATTTTAGAACATCTAACGCATTGGTGTGGCATAATGCTTTAAAATCTTAAGAATATATAAATGTTTCAAATTATTTATTTAAGAATAATTCAATTTTCTTTGGATTTCTTTTTATTTCCTTTACAATTGTAGCAGGACCAATAATTGTTATAGCTCCCAAATCTCCTCCACTTAAACTTTTTACAAGTTTTTGTTTGAAATTATCTAAAATACTATGATTTCCATTTCCTGCAATTACTGCAAGTTCAATTCCTTTGAAACCTTTTATATGATCTATCATTGCAACAGTGTCCCCAATTAATCTTGTTTCTTCTTCAGGTTTAAGCCTTCCCTGAATCATTAAAATATTATTTCCTAAAACAATTCCCAAAATTTTTCTAATTCTTTCAGTACTGTCCAAGTGTTTTATTTCAGAATAAGGAAGAAACTGAATTGAAAATCCTTTTATTTTTCCAAAATCTTTTTTACTCATATTTTCACCATTTTATTTTCCCTTTGAAAGTTTGAATAGTGTTTCATAAAATTCCTCTAAATTTTTACCATATTTAGCACTCATTCCAATAACATCATATTCTGGAAATGCTGATTCTATTTTTTTTATGTCTGCTTTATGCAAATCAATTTTATTTGCAACTATTAAAACAGGGATTTTTCGCGCAACAAGATTTCCTATAATTGTTATATTTACTTGATTGTAAGGGTTTTCTGAAGCATCTAAGACAACTACAACAACGTCCATATCGTCGAGCCATTTAATACTTTCAACAATTCCCTGGGTTGCTTCTTTTGCTCTTTGCTTTGCTTCTTTTTTGCCCAGTTTATATTTTAAGAAATCTTCATAATCTATTTTTGTAGCAATTCCAGGGGTATCAATCATTTTAAATGTCATTGATTTTCCTTTATACTTAATCTCAACTTTTTCTTTAAACTGAACACTTCTTGTTTCATGAGGTATTTTACTGACATTTCCAATTTCTTCTCCTGTAAAATCTTTGCAAATTCTATTTGCTAAACTTGTCTTTCCTGCATTAGGTGGCCCATAAAATCCTAATTTAATTTCTTTTTTTCCTTTATACAAATTATTAAACATTTTCTTAAAGAAATTTTTGAATATTTTTATTTCCATTTTATATTTTAGAGTATATTATTTATTAATGTTTTGCTAATTTTTCAGTAAAAGTACAGATTATCATTTACTTTTTTGTGAAAATTTTTTAAGAGCATATTTTGTTTGTTCACTACTCCAGCCAGCTCTTGTTAAACTTTCTGAAATTTGCTCGTTTGTCATGCCTTTTCTTTTTGAATTGTTAATATATTGCATGATATTATACAAATTTGTTTTATTCTTAAACAACCTTATTTCTTTTCCTTTTTTCTTTTTTAAAAAGATTACTAAAGCAATTATTCCTAGAACAACTAATATTCCTACAATTAGAAGTATTATAAATAATTGTTTATTGTCTTTAATACTTGGAATTATATTATTTTCTTCATCATTATTAACGTCGTCTCCTCCGCTTAAGACATAAAGTTTGTTTATTGATGGAGAAATAAATGCAGGTAAGTTATAACTTTCAATATCATCTGTTGTGGATAATGTTAAACTATTCTGATTTGAAGATATTTCTGAATATGTGTAATTTAAATTATCATCAAAAAAGCTTATTTCTTTGAAAGCTAAATCTGTAATTTGGTTACTTATATAATAATTCTTAACTGAAGTTTTTTTATCAAAATCAAATTCAAATGTATTTAGCCCGTATTCTGTTGTTCCGTCGTCAAACTCAAATTCATAAGTTCTTGTAATTACATTTGAAATTAAATCTTCTTGGTTCCAAGAGATAATTGCATCTTCATATAAAGAAACAAATTCTTCGTCAAATTCTTCTCCAGTAATTGCAGATAATTTATCCAAATCAATATGTGTTCTTTTTACATTAAATGTTTCTGGTTCGCTTATTGTTTGAATTATTTCATTGATTTCCAAGTTATGGAATAAATCTTCATTTTCATCCCAATAAGTAATTAATAATTCAAAAATTTCGTCAGATGTTGCCCCATTTTGTTCTAATTCTAAGCATTCTATTGAAAACTCGTCGATGATATTTTCAATTCCGTCTATTTTTAATACATTAGTTAAACTTTCTCTATCAAACTCTTGGTTAAATTCAGAAATTTTATCTCTTAAATCATTTAATCCTGCATTAAGTGAATCAGTAAGTTCAGAGCAAGTTGCATCTCCTTCTCCAAAAGGAATTTCATCAACAACGCTAATAGGATATGCACCAGTATAATCTTTTGAACCAATTCTTGCTGTTAAAGTTAAAACATAATTTCCATTTTGAGAGTAAGTTTTATCTAAAGAAGATGTTCCTATTGAATCGTCTATTGTTTGATTTGTTATGTTGCTTCCATCTCCAAAATTCCAAATTAAATATTTAACTTCTTGTTCAGGAGAAATAGTTGTTATAAATGTTGTTGAAGTTCCTTTTTCAACAATTGAAGGTGTAACAGTCATTGATATATTTGAAATTTTTAATTGTTCTGTATAAACTGTTGTTCCATTTAATTTCAAATTATAATTAAATACTTGCGGAGTATTTGGTAATTTAAACAATCCATCTAAAGTCAATTTTTGATAATTTGAATTAATCAAGTAATTTAAATATTCAAAATTATAAATTCTTTTTTCTGTTTTTAATACAACATTTTCACCACTTAAAACATTATATTTTAATTGAACATTTTTTAATGTTATTGTGTGGTCTGGGATTGTTGTATTCGCTGTTTTTTTAATACAAGCACCATTTGAACATCCATATGGACAAGATAAACTAGCATTTTTAAGAATATCATTTGTACAATATTGTTCAATTAATTTTCCACCTTGGCAAACATCATCGTATTGTTTTGTATTATAAATTGCATAACTTGCAGTATAAACAGATTGCACTCCTAAATTTGCGTCAGCATCATAGCAAGATGAAGATGAACCTCCCGAGGATGTTGTTTTGAATGTAACTTCTTTTGCATTACTTGAAGTTGAATCATTTATACATTTTATATAATATTTGTAATCTGTATTTGAAGTTAATCCTAAAAGAGTTGTTGTATGTGATTTGGAATTAGTAGTTGAAAATGTTCCTTCCATATTTGAATAAGGTAATATTGGATAAACTTTAGAATACTTACATGTAGCAACAATATTTGTTTGTGCATTTAAAATTGCACTTGTTGATTGAACGTTTACAGCATTTGCACTAGTTATTTCTGGGACTCCATAAGTTGTTCCTGTAGAAATGCATCTACCACTTGAACAAGTGTATCCTGTTGGGCAATTTGTCAAATTCCAATCATATGTTTCTTGTCCTGCTATTGTTCTACAATAATATTCTTCAATTTTTCCAGATGAACAATAATCTGAATAGTTATAAGATACTCCATTATAGAATCCTATTACATTTCCCTTCACATAAAAGTTTTGTCCTTCATCACTATCAGAACAACTGTTTTCATTACTTTCACTTACACAAGCACCATCAGAACAATTATATCCTGTTGGGCAAGTTAAATAATTTCCAGTTATTGAATTATTTCCTAAGCATTGATATTCCCAAACCCAACCAGGAGTAGTCATGCAATAGTCTGTTTTACTAGTTGTTCCACTTCCATTAACAACAGTTACAGTTCCTTTTTCGAATTTATTATTTAATCCGTCACTATCTGTACAATAAGATTTACATTTTCCAGGATATTCGGAACATCCTCCTGCGCAAGTATATGTCTTATAATAATATGTGTCTGTACCTGTTAAGTAATATTCTGTTAAAACATTATTATTACAAACATCATCATGATATTCTGTAAATTGATAAGGTTCAGTACCTATTACACAAGTTACAGTTCCGGGTTCATAAGGTTTATCTCCACCATCATCTTCATAACAAACAGTTACTTCCATTGTAACCATCCCAGCAATAACATTTCCAGTTCCAGTTCCAGTAGTTGTACTTCCGCTTGTTCCTCCACTTGAACTTACAGAAACTCCTTTGTCAACATAAGAAATTAATTTAAATGGAACAATACAACCCGAAGAGCAATCACTTAATTCTCCATAATTATCTAGAATATATTTTTCAATTACATCACTTAAATTTTTTTCAGAATTAGGTAAATCATTTGAAATTGGAAGAGTTTGTCCACTTAATTTTCCATATTTTAATTTTTTAACAGATAAATCATAAACAGCGTCTCTTGTTGGTAATGTTTCAGGTTCTCCTTTAAATCCACAACCATTTGTCAAAGATTCTTTTCCTTTCACGTTATATTTTCCTGCAGTTTGATCAGAAGTTTGCCAAATGCAAATATAATATTTTGAATTTTCAATTAAAGAAAATCCAGGAGCATTACAATAAATTTCTCCATTTCCAGCATTTTGAATTGAACTTAAATTTAATGTGCATTCGCTTTCTTTATTTCCTTCTAGAGAATAAATTCCCATTTTTATTGTAGAACTTGCAGTATTAGTGTGATTAATCCATGCACCAATTTTATAACCTGGAGCTTCTGGAAGATTTACTTCAGAACATAAAGGTGTTGTTGTTATTTGAATTTGACTAACATTTTGTAATCCTCCATAAATTGCATCCCCTGTAATTGATTTTCCAGTGTGCTTAAACAATCCTAATACAAAACTAAATACATTTCCTGGAGTTCCTTTAGTTGTATTTGTTAAAGTTGTTGTAGCAGAATTCCAATTTCCAAAATTATAATAACAAGTTGGTCGATAAATTCCAGAGCAAACATCGTCGTCAACAAGAGTATTTGCAATTTCATAACTTCCATCATTTCCAATATCAATTTTAAATTGACTTGTGCAAGATGAATCTGCGTTGCTATTTACCTCTAAAGATAATGAATTAATTTCTTGGATATTTGAATCAGTTATATTAAAAGCATAAAGTTTGTATTGGCTTTTTTTTAGAGTAGATGTTTTAATTTCTGAAGGACTTGTAATTCCATAATTATTTCCACAATTTCCTGTAGTGCATGAATAATTATAATTTGAATTTCCATACATTTCAAAAACTTCAATTAAAGGAATTTTATTCATCGGAGAAACAGAATCTGTAAAATTTGAATTTAATGGATGATTATTAAAACTAATATTTAACCAAGAAATTAAATAAGAACCAGCAGGATATTCTTTTTGAACATAATAATCTTCATCTCCTAAATTAAAACTAGCAGAAACTAATCCAATTAAAAGTAATCCAAATACAAATCCAATTAAAAATTTCTTCCTCATTTTATTAATTTATTAAGAAAACCTCATTTATAAATATTATTAAGAATAACTATATTAAATAAAAAATAAATTTATAGCTTTATTTTTTCTTAGAAGTTTTTTTTGAAATTTTATTTTTCTTTTTAGATAAATTTCTTTTTCTTATTAAATAAATTATTAAGTAAATTAAAATCAATCCTGCAATAATCGAAATAATATTTCTCCAATCTAAAAAAGATAATTGAACTTTTGAAGGACAAATAATTGTGTTTTCACCTTGAATACAATTTGAATAAGCTGATTCAGGATCATAATGCCAGAAAAAATCAGTTGTGCTATAAATACAAGTATTATTACCATAAACTGCTTCACATTCTTCTTCAGTATTGTAAGAATTTCCATTTGCCCAATTCCAAGTTGCATTCCAAATATAACTTAAAAATCCATCGTCGCATGTGTCTCCTTGTGCATTATCGTCGTAATTACAACTTCCAACTTCACCATTTGGTCCAACATTGCTGTAAATAAATTCACAAGTTTCTGATAAATTATCCCAAGAACATCCGCAGTTTGTTCCTTCTAAATTACAATTTACTTCGTGTGCAATTCCGTCGTTTTCTGCTTTTTGACAATAATCTTGAACACAATAATTTTCATTTAAATAATCTGAACAATAATTTATGTTTATGCAAGAGTAGGATTCAAAAAGTATTGTTAATAAATTTTCACTAAAATCTTTTTCTAATGTTCCTGAAATTATTTTTGGATAAAAAGTAATAGATGTTTCATTAGGATATCCTGCTACTATTAAATCTTCTTCTGTAATTGTCCAAAGAGCATAAACTTTTCCATCAGCAGTTAAATAACCTAATAATGCAGTTCCATTTTCAACACTTCTGATTTTATCATTATCTCCTGAAACATCATGTTCCCAAATTTCAATCCAAATTGGTGTTCCAGCAGTTCCAGTTATATTTTCAATATATGATGAAACAATATTTGGTATTCCCTCTGACCAAAAATATTCTGTGATTGGTTCAATTAAATCCCCATTTCTCCAACTTGCTTGCGCATTTGCAAAATTAAGATTTGGTTGAATGTCTCCGTTAATAGTAACTCTTAATATTGATGAATCTCTGAATGATTTTGTAAATGATAATTCTTCAACACCCATTACTAAATAATAATCATAACTTGCTTCTTCTTCACTTTTTAAGATGTCTGCTTGTGTTATTGTCCAAGGAATTTTTATAATTGGAAGGCTATCTGCACCAATAGTTCCAGATAAATTTTCTTTTCCTACTCTTATTGGATCATCAATTCCGTTGTCATCTTTTTCATAAATTTCAAAATAAATTTTTTTACCTATTGCTTCTTCTGGAAATCCTTCTGCTTTAATATAAACACTTGATTGAGGAGTTTTTCCCAAATCTGCAGAATTAATTATTTTATTATCAATTGTTTCCAATGTTGTATAATCTAACCAAGTTGGAATTATTGAAGAATTTAAATCTGTCCAATTAATTATAACTTTTAAAATATTTGCAAAACTAACACCTGTTTGTCCAATGTGCATTCTAAAATAATATTCATATTCGCCATTTTGATTTGGTCTTGACAAAGAAATATCATTTAAATTAATATACCACGGACCATAAGAAACATTTGAAGTAACATTTGAATAAATAGAAGATGCACCTGTTCTTATTGGAACATTTGTGTGCTGATCAATAATTTCAAAAACAGTTGGTGTTCCTGTATTCGCACCAATTCCTGAAACTTTTGCATGAACTAATGCATTAGAATTTCCACCAAGTCCTTCTGAATTTTGATTTGATCCTAAAAGATCCAAAGCATTTACTGTTATTTGATTTATTTCTAATATTTTATTTTTATCAACCCAAGAACCAACAACATTATTCAAATTTCCATCCCAACCACTTATTTGAACATATAATATTACATTTGAAAAAGTTTTAGATTCTCCACCCCTACTTTCAGTGACGATTACTTTAAAATAAAATTCATAAATTCCATCTGTTTCTGCTCCATCTTGACTAGCAGATAAAATATCTCCTAATGAAATTACAAATGTTCCTATTCCTTGAGCATTTGCATTATATGTTCCTTCTATTTTATAAGCACCAACTCGAATTGAATCATCCACTCCTCCTTCTTGAGTATCTTTTTCATAAACTTCAAAATAAATTTTATCTCCAGTAGAGTGTCCTGAAATTCCGTTAACAATCATATTAATATAACTATCTGGAATTCCTCCTGCTATTGGTTCTCCGTTAGAGCAATAATCTTCACCACAATTACTGACATTCCATAAAATTCCTGGAAATCCTCCTAATTCTGTTTCGTCTAATACTAAAGTTGTTCCAGTAATATTTGTTTGTCCTCTTGCCCAATAACCTGTTGCATTATCAAGATAAAATGCAGAAATAATTATTGCTGAGATAATAATTAAACTTAAACCTATTCCAAATATCCATCCTCTTTTTGTTTTCATCATGTCAAAATAATTAATTAAATCGTTTTTATAAACTTTTGTTTTTAAAGAGTTAATTTTCTTATATTTTTTAGAAATTTGTTAATTTAGTCATCCCTAAATGGTGACAAATAATAAAGTTTATAAATCAAGGAATCTAAGAATAATTAATGAAAAAAGCAAATAAATTAAAAAATATTGGTATTGGATTAGTTGCAACAGGAATTTCTGTACTTCCTAGTTTTACATATTCTCAAAATGAAAATATTCCTTATAAAGAAAAATCCTTAGTTTCAGAAGAATTTAAAGTTCCAGTAATTAATTCAGTTAATGTTCCTGAAATTAATTTTGATAATTTAAAAGAGGTAAATTTAAATCTTGAAAAAAAAATTATTGATTATATAACTCTATCTGAAGCAATTGATAAAAATTTAGCTTATTCTCCTAGTGAAGGAGTTTATTATTCTGAAAGAGCTTCTGAAATCATCAACAAAGAATATGAAAATTCAAATTCAACAGACAATGTAAATTCTTTTTATGGAGACCAATATTTAAATCCATTTATTCAACCAAATTTATTAAATGCTGGAAATTTTGATTTAAGTTATTATGGTTCTGGTGGTGCAAATGACGATAATGTTTTAAATTGGCAAGATTATAATTTAATAATCTCTGGAACTTCCAACGATAGAACAGATATAAATGGAGATCAAGTTACAAATACATTAGATTCTCAATTAATTTACAATTACTTAACAGATGAAATTCCTTATTTGCCTAGTCATTGGAATTTTTTAACATCTTCTGAAAAAGAATTTTGGGACCAAAAAACTCAAGCAATTGATTTAACAAATCTTCATGCTCCAGGACCAAATTGGGATTGTAATCAATATTCTATGCAAACTCAAATAAATAAATCTGGAATTGAAAATATTGAAAATTCTGGTATAGATTTTTCAATTTATGATACAACTCAAAATGCAAGATTTAATGAACCATTTTATATTGTTAGCACAATGTATACTTCTCCAAATATTTTACATTCAATTAATGCATTTTTAAAAGGAAATAGTTCGACAAATTTTAATGATTGGGTTTTTGTTGAACCTCAAAATGATCAAATAGTTACACTAGGAAGTCCAAGCATGCATCCTGATAGTTATGCCCATATAAAAAAATATGCTTATTATTATAATTCAAATTTGGGCCAATACGTGTATACTTTAAATACAATTGCTAAATTTGATTTGCAAAATGGAAATGCAACATTAATTTGGCAACATCCTGATTTAATTGTTAATAAACCAGAAGAATGCAATCACGTTCATGTCGGAGGGCAAATGCCTTCAAACATCGACATTGAATATTCTCAAAATTCAAATTTAACAGCTCCAGAAAATACAGGAGAAGTTACAGGAAATGCTCCTTGGTCATATACAATTTATTCAGATAGTTCAAATCAATCAGGAACAGTTTGGGATTCAACTTATTACAATTTTGACATTTATCGAGACTGGTTTGGAAAATCTCTTGAAAATGTTTTAATTGATACAACTTATGGAACAATAGATAATGTGCATTTCCCAAATAAGCCTGCACAATTAATTTCAGTAAGAGATACAGAAAATCCAGAAATAACTAATATTTATGTTTCAGGTCCAGTTCCATTTACCCAAGCAATACCTGTTCCTTTAGCAGATGCCGACGATAATTCAGGACACGAAATTGTAACAAGAATTTCTGAAACTTCAACGCAAGGTTTAAGTCCTGACTCATGCAATTATTATAATTTCACTCAACAATTTACAGATCATGCTCAAGACCCAACTGGTAATTTTACAGATACAACTTATTCTAGAGACGTTTATTTAGATATTCATCAATGGGCATCTTTTCCAGCAAATGCACAAATAAATTATTCTCCGAATATAACTACTTCACAAACAGGTGGATTACCTACTGCATTTAATCCAACTGGAATTGAAGTAATTGTCGAAGAAGATCCATCTAAAATAAATTCAACCCAAAATCCAGATTCAACTGATTGTCAACATTATAATTATGAATTTGATTGGGCTCATAATGCAAATGATACAATTTGTTATAATTCAATTCAGCAAAATCAACATGTCAGCGTCGTTGAAACAGAACCTCCTTATTGGGCATTTGTTCCAGCAGACACAACAATAAAAACAGGAGAAAGTATGGCTCCAGAGGATTTAGGTTGGGCAGTTGCAGACGATACTATCTCAAATGTTGTTCCAGAAGTTAATTATACAGATGAATTAATTGAAGAAATTCCAAATGTTTATAGGTTATGGGAAAGACATTGGTCTTCATATGATATTTGTGGAACTCCTGCACCAGATACTTCTCAATATATTACTGAAGATATTTCAATTGGAGTTCCTGAAAAACCAAAAACTCTCGAGGACAAATTTAAAGTTTATCCAAATCCATCTGCTTCAGGAAAAATAAAATTTAATTATGAAGTTTCAAAACCAGAAAAAATTTATGCAGAAGTTTATGAAATGTCTGGGAGATTAGTAGATTATTTTAAAGAAGAAATTTATCCTGGAAATAAAGATGTTGAATTTGATTTGTCTAATTTAGCAAATGGAATGTATATATTAGAAGTTTCATCTTCTGAGAAAAAATTATTTGAGCAAAAAATATCTAAAGTGAATTCAATTAACAATTAAATTGATTATTTTATCACAATAATTCTTTTAAATTAGAATCTTTTTATTTTGTTATGACTAAAAGTCAAAGTATTTTTAAAAAATATGAAATTCATTATTCTTTAATAGATATGATTAAGAAAAATTCAGAAGATTATTACATTGATTCCGAAGCAGTAAAAGCAATTTTAAAAAATCAAGAATTTAATTTTTTAAATGCAATTTCATTTGAATTGATTAATCAAGAACTTTCTCAAAAAGATACAAATTCTATTCTAGATAATTATTCAAGTCTAAAAGAGTTTATTCCAAATAAATTTTTTCGTAAATTAATTGTAGTTACAGATTTTATAAATTATTTAAGATGTAAATCTAGCCTTTAATTACGATTAAAGGTCTTAATTGTGCAACTTTTTTTGCTAGGCCTTCTTCAGAAATTATTTCTACAACATCGTCGACATTTTTGTAAGCTTCAGGAGCTTCTTCTGCAAGAGATGAAATGTTATCTGTTTGAATAATTATTTTTTTATTTTGTAATTTTTCTTTTAATAATTTTCCTTTTACCATTTTCATTGCACTAATTCTACTTTTTAATCTTCCTGCACCATGTGCAACACTTGAAAAAGTTAAATCTTGGGATTTTTTATTCCCAATCAGAACATAACTTGAAGTTCCCATTGTTCCTGGAATTAAAACAGGCTGATTTTCAAAACTTCGAGTAGCTCCTTTTCTATGAACACATAACTTTTGTTTTTTTCCGTTTAAATTATACTCTTCAATTTTTGCAATATTATGGCAAACATCATAAAGAGTTTCAACTTTTGAATTTGGAAAAATTTCTGAAAAAACTTCTTTTGTCCAATGAGAAATTATTTGTCTATTTGCAAAAGCAAAATTCGCAGCGCAATTCATTGCTTGAAGATAATCTTGTCCAAGTTTACTTTTTATTGGAGCATTTATCAATTCTCTATCTGGTAAATTTTCAAAATCATATTTTTCTTCCATTAATTTAATATAATCTGAGGCAACTTGATGTCCTAATCCTCGAGAACCACAATGCAACATTATAACAATTTGATTCTTGAACAATCCAAATTTCTTTGCAATTTTATCATCAAAGATATTATCTACAATTTGGATTTCCAAAAAGTGATTTCCAGCACCAAGTGTCCCAAGTTGACCAATTCCTCTTTTTTTTGCTCTTTCAGAAACTTTAGATGAATCTGCATTTTTTATTCTTCCATTTTCTTCGATATTTTTTAAATCATCTTTTGAAGCATAATTTTTTTCAATTAAATATTCTACACCTTTTTCCAAAACTTCATCTAATTGTTTGTAAGTTAATTGAAATTTACTTCCTCTTCCAACCCCAGAGGGAATTTTTTTGAACAAAAATTCAGCAAGAATTTTTTCTTTTCCTGAAATATCTTTTTTTGTTAAATTTGTTTTGAGCAATCTTACCCCACAATTAATATCATATCCAACACCGCCTGGAGAAATTATTCCTTTTTCTAAATCAAAAGCAGCTACGCCACCAATGCAAAAACCATAACCTTGATGTGCGTCTGGTAGAGCAAGAGAATATTTTACAATTCCAGGCAATTGCGCAACATTTTTTACTTGATTCAGTGTTTTATCTTTTTCAATATCTTTAATCAATTTTTCCGAGGCATAAATTAATCCTGGAACATTCATATCTTCAGATTTAGGAATTTCATATTTGTTTTTTGAAATTTTTTTTATTTGCATGCAATTATGCTATTTTGAAAATATAAAAAACTACCTTTTTTTCTTTAATCCAATCATTATGAGAATTAATGAAAGTACTAATAGAAATATTGAAAGATAAGAATCAAAATGAAAGCTTGAATTTGAAATTACATTTCCTGTGAGTTTCAAAGAACCAATTATTAAAGAAATTAAAAAACCAGCCAATCCAACTATTATTAGAATATTTGAATATTCTGAATCGACGCTGTTTTCAAGATCTTTTGAACTGTTTTTATAATCTTCTTTAAAATTTTCTAATTCTTCTTCAAGATTTTTTATTTTTTCCCTTTGAATTGCTTCTCTTCTATTTCTTCTATATTTATTTAAGTTTTTTATTGCATGTTTTGAGCCACCATAAACAATACCTGCACTTGTTGCAACTCCTACAGGATGTTCATTATATGCATGAAATAGTCTTCCTAAAAATGTTCTTCTTGATATTTTATCCGGTTCTTCATTTTCGTCTAAAATTTTTTCATCCCAATTTTTATAGTTTTCTTTAAGTTTGTCTTTTTTCGAATGAATTTTTTCTCCAAATGGAGTTTCTTCAAGTTCTTCTTTAGTGTTATACAATTTTTTACCAATTTTAGTTTTTTTAAATTTCTCTTTTAAATTATCTTTTTCAGGTTTTACATTTTCTTCATAAAATTCGTCCATGTCTCTTTTTTTTCTTGCAACATCTTCTTTTAAGTTTTCAACTTTTTCATCGGCATCTCTATAAATATCTCTAAAAAATCTATATCCTCTTCCAAGAACATTTCCAATTGCCCCATATATTAATGCTCCTGCACTAATCTTAGCACCATATTTTATTGCTTCTCTTCTAGTGTATTTCTTTTTCATTTTAAATATCTAAAACAAATTGTGCAATCCATTTGTCTTTTTGTTTTTTAATATACATTTCATTGTAAGTTATTGCTTTTATTGATTTTCTTATTAAATATTTTTCACACTTGTCAAAATAAATTTCTGATTCCAATTTAAATTTATTTTTATCAATTTTTAATTTTTTAATTTTGGATATTAATAAGTTCTCTGAATCAAGGAGAAAAATCAATTCTTCTATAAAATTGTAAAGCAGACTTTCAAAATCTTTTCCTTGAACTTTTATTTTTTTTAATTTTTTTTCAGAAATTTTTTTATTTGTTAAGAAATTTAAAAAAGCATATGCTGAATTTTTAAAAACCTCATTTATATCTTTACCATAAGCTTTTATTTTTATGTCTGCAGTATGCTCAAGAAATTCAAATGTTTTCATAATTTAATTTGTCTAAATGACTTTTTATATTTTTAAGTTTAGAGAAAATCATTTTTCCCAGCAAAAAATAGATAATTTTCTTGGATTGAATTGATTTATTGATGAACTAATTATAACATTTTGTGTATATATTTCTCTTTCTTCAGGATAATAATTTAATTCGCAATTGCTTTCAGGATGGCAAATTTTTAAAATACATTCTAAACTTTCAGGAATGGAATCGTTTGCTAAATTAATTAAATCTTCTGGAAATCCTGTTTCGTTAGATTCTATAGGGATTTGTGTAACATTCAAGATTTCTTTTCTTAATGAATCATTTACTTGAATTAAATGTAATATTTCTATTTGTTTTTCTTGAACTCTGTTTGGTAAATCATATTTATTTACTTTTTCAGTATAAGATACAGTAAACATAATACTAACTATAAACACTAACGAAATAAAAGCTTCAAATATTTTTATCCAAGCTTTTTTCTTCTTATTTATAATTTTTTTTTCTTTTACCATAAATATATTATTAAATTTCCTATTTTTTCATTACCATTAACGTCTAAATAATCTATTTGAAAATTCTTTACAAAAACACTAGCCTTAATTTCAGTCATGTTTTGCCCGATTATTGTTTTATTAGCATATTCGAATTGCACGTTAAAATCTTCGTTTTGAGGTATTCCAATGTTTGATTTTAGATAAGAATAATTTGAAGAATATTCTTGAATCATTTTTAATATTTTTGTTTCCATGATTTTGTTTTGTTCTTGAATAGAATTTATTTCTCCGGTTTGACAATTCAAAGAACCAGTTAAATTGAAATTGCTAAAGTTTTCTTCAGAATAATAGCTTTTAAATAAACTTTGTCCAGAAATCCAACTAATATATAAATTTCCAGATTCTCTTTTTGAGTATATATTGTTTTCATTTATATCTTTAACAATATTTTTTAAATTTGGATCTAGACTTAATTCATTAATCATTATGCAATTTTCAGAAGTTTTTATAGAAGAATTTTTAATATAATAAATTGTAACATCTGAAGATAAATAATTCACCATACTATTTTTTACTAATCCTAGAGATAAATCTTGATCAGATTCTGATTTTTCTGGGAATTTTGTAAATATAAATAAAAATGTCAAAAACAAAACAAAAATAATAAATGAAATCGTAACATCTACATGACTGGCCCTTTTATTTTTCATTTTATTTTTTTATTTAAAAATAAATTATCCTCCTTTAGATAACAAAGCATTTGCTATTGCAGATATTAAGAAAGACAAAAACATTAAGGAAAAAGAATGTTTAATTCCTGCTTTAATGCTTCCTTCTGAAATTTTACCAATAACAAGTCCTGCGCAAAAGCCTTGTGTTAAAATTAAATACAAAAATGAATTTGAAATTTGTCTTTGCTCAACTTGTTGATAATTACTAACTTTTGAAACTCCAAAACCCGCTAACCCCAAATCTTGGACATTTGCTATTCCAGAAACCATTGGAATTATTTGATATTGCATAACTAAAATTATTACAATAAAAACCAAGAAAATAATATATCCTTGAGAAACTAATGTAGAGATTGAAGCTTTTCTTTCTTTTTTTAATTTATCTGAAATGCTAACAGCTCCTGCAACAGATTCAAGTATTTCTCCAATTTCTCCTCCAGCTCTTTCTGCTTGTCCAATTAAAGTTAATGAACGTGAAATAGATTTATTTTTTACATCTTTTGAAAAAACATCCAAGGCTTTATTTAAGGGAATACCTAACGAAATTTGATTTGCTAGTTTTTGAATATGCTCTGTTAAGGCACCATAATTTTTATTGCTCATGTTTACAATACTTTTACTTATTGGAGTTCCTGTTTTAACACTCTCGACGAGATTTCTAGCAAATTCCAAAAACATTTCTTCTTTTTCAGAAGCAGTTTTAATTTCTTTCATTAATGTAATTAAAAACGGAGCAAATCCAATTAATGCACCAATTCCAGCAATTAAAGGAAAAAGTTTTTTACTTGCTAAAAAATATCCAATTGCAATTAATGCAAACGCTACTAATGCAGAGATTAAATGTATTTTTTTTAGTTCCATTTTATTTTTGTTTTTTTAAGTGCAAAAAAGTTATTAAAACAGCATTAAGCACAACAACTCCAAGTACCATAATTAAAGTTAGTGTTGATGCAGGAGTACTTAATCCAAGACCACTTAACTTCAACATCATTAATAAGAGCATTAAAATCATTGGAGATGCGATTGCCATGCTTATATAAATATTCATAAAACTTTCTGCACCTCTTGTTGCTTTTTCCCTCTGAATTCTGTATTCAAATAATAAAGTTTCAGATCTCTTTTCAAAAAAACTCGGCAAGTCTCCACCAGAACTTATATTTGTAGATAATCCGTTTAATAATTCTGAAAGTCTTTTACTAGAAGTATTTTTTGCAGTATTTTTTAAAGCATTAACCAAATCTGAACCATAAATATTTATTTCATTTAATAATTTTGTAAATTCTTTTTCAAGAGCTTTATATTCTTTGGTTGTTATTAAAATTTCAAATATTTTTACAGGGTTTATCATCGAACCTGCGATAGCAGCCATATGAATTGTTGCAAAAGGTAATTCTGTGTCTATCTTATATTCTGCTGATTTTTTTTCAAGACTAGGATAAAAATATAATGTGAAAAAAGTTCCGACTGGAGCAACTATAACAATCCAAATTACTTTTCCAAGACGAATTAAAACTTCTTCGCTAGTTCTTGTTATAAATGGTGAAATTGCCTCGATATTAAAAAACAAGAAAAAAAGCATAACAAAAATAGATACAAAAACTGAAATCAAAGTAGTAAATAAAATAAAAGAAATATATCCTGTAGGAGAATAATCTAAATTTGCTTTAATCAAATTTTCCTGTAATTTTTTAAAAGATTCATTTCCTAAAAGTTTTTTTGAAACCTTTGAGAATAATTTACTTGAGAGTTCTGAATATTTTGATTTTGTTTTTATTTTTTCGTGTTTAATTTTTTCAACTTTTTTCTTTGCTTCTCTCAATCTTACTATTGTTTCTTTTTCAAGGCCTTTCACAGACAATTCTTTAGTATTGTAAATTTTTCCTCCTTTAAATTTCAAAGATTCATCTTCTCTATCCTCGTATGCACTTTCTTTAGGCTTTGAGTTTAAAAAGTTCTTAGGAGTGGTTTTTATTACTTCTTCAGGTAGGCCAAGTTCTTTTGCAAGGTTTATTCCTTTTATTTCTTCTATTAATTGATTGTTCTGAAGTTTTATTGTATCTTTTATTTTGTCCATCCTTTGAGAAATCATTGTTTTTTCAGATTCACCATATTTGTTTCGATACATTTCAAAAGAAAATTTTTTTAGTTCTTCTAATAATTTATTTTGTTTTTCAATCAAATTCTGTATTTTTTCAAAGGGATATTCTTTTTTTTTAATCATTTTATTGTTTCAGATATTTTTTCATGGATTTGAATTATTTCCTTTTTTAAAGAATTAAATTTTAGAACTTCTTTATTTTCGTATGATTCTTTTAATCTTTTTATTTTATCCTCAAGAATTTCAAATAATTGTCCTAAGTAAAGTATTTCCTCTTTTCTCATTTTATTGGTTTTTTGAAAAATGAAGTTTACCCAAATTTATTTTTAGTTTTTTCATTTTATTTAATTACTTGAAATTTTTTTAAAACTTCGTCAGGTCTTTTATAATATTCATTTATGATTGTTTGAACATCGTCAAAATCAAATATTTTATTTTCATACATTTTATATAATAAAATTGTTCTTAATTGAAATTCTTTAACTAATTCTTCTGTTGTTATACCATACCTTTTGGAAATTTTTTCAAATAATTTACTTTCTTTTTTAAAATAAAATACATCTTCTCTTGAATTCCATTTAAACGGGGTATTTGTTAACGCTATTCCGTCTGGAGTTACATTTACAATTTCAACAATTTCCCTTAATTTTCTTGTTTCTTGTTTATTTACAATTGCATGAGTCATAATACAAACACTGTCTAGAACATTTAACAGAGTTGGAGAAAGTTCAATAGGAGGAGTTTCTAATCTTTTTATAACTGTTTCAACAGAATCAGCGTGGATTGTACTAATAGATGAGTGTCCTGAAGCCATTCCCTGAAATAAAACACTTGCTTCTTTACCTCTAACTTCACCAACAATTACATAATCTGGATTTTGTCTGAATGAACTTTTAAGTAAATCATACAAATCAATTTCACCCATGTTTCCAATTCCAATAGCAGAACGCGAAACACTTGGCAACCAGTTTTCCCTAGGTAAATTTAATTCACGAGTATCTTCAATACTTACAACTCTTGCTTCTGGTGGAATAAAAAACGCAATAGCATTTAACAAAGTGGTTTTACCTGAGGCCGTTCCCCCAATAATAAGAACGTTCATTTTATATTCGACAAGTAACCATAAATAAGCAAGCATTTCAGGACTTAAAGTATTAAATGCAACTAATTGAGGAGGTGTCCATGGTTTTTTAGTGAATTTTCTAATTGTAAAAGTTGGTCCTTTACTTGTAATATCTTTTGTATAAGTTGCATTAACTCTTGAACCATCTGGCAAACTTGCATCTAAAATTGGTTTTGCATATGAAATATACTTTCCACATCTTTGTGCAAGTTTTTCTACAAAACTTTCCAATCTTGAATTACTTTCAAATTTAATGTTTGTTCTTAAATTTCTAAAAACTCTGTGAACAATATAAATAGGAGTGTTTGCTCCATTACATTCTATATCCTCGACAAAATAATCTCTCAATAAAGGTTCTACTTCATTAAATCCAACAAAATCTCTGCATAAATAATAAAATAATTTTTTATAACTTTCATAAGAAATATCTAAACCTAATTCAATTGCCAATATTTTAAATCTTTTATCAATATATTCAAACAATGAATCTTTGCTTTTTCGAATAATTTCATTAAAATCAATCATATCTTTCATTGCAGAAATAATTTGCTCAAGGTATCTTGTTTCATTTTTATCTAAAATTGGTTCTTCTATATCATATGCAACTTCATAATCTTCTGGATTCCAATAAATATGGACATATGTGAAAGGAGAAATTAAACAATATCTTACATTTATTTTAGATTTGTCTCGTTGTTTTTTTAATTTTGGAATTCTTGGTGAAAAATCAATAGCAACTTGAGGATAATCTTGAATTCCTATTCTTTTTGTTGGCATTTTAATCTATTTCAATATCTATTTGTATTGGTGAACCTCCTTTGTTTGAAATATATAAATCATAATCTGTTGACGATGTTGTAAGTATTTTTGTTTCTGTTAAATTATTTTGAAGTAAGTCATATTCTCCAGTGTAATTTAAATACATTTTAACTTCATTAAACTTTCCTTTAGCAGTTGTTGTAACAAATAAATTTTCTTCAGATATTGTTTTTCCCAATTCGCTATAAATATATTTACTATCCATAATAAAAGTCAGAGTATTATTTTGCGGATTAATTTCCAAAGTTCCTTTTCGAACTCTTAAATCAATATTTCTTTTATTTCCAACAGCTTCATTACCAACTTCTCTTATTGTTTCGTCTAAGACTTTCATCATTTTTGATGACTGCTCTAGAATTGATTTGTCTTGGTATTCCTGAATTTTTGGTCTTGCAAATGCTAAAATTAAACCAATTAATGCAAATGCAATTAAAATATAAGTTACTGTTTCAATCCAAACTTGTGCTTTTTTTGTTATCACCATCTCCTAATAAAGAATTATTTTTTATTTAAATAGTTAATGTTTAATATTCAAAAACAAATAGGAATATCTAAAATTTCGTCAATCTTGTTGCAATTATGATTGTTAATTATTGGAGCAATTTCAATTGTTAAAGGTTGCTCAGTAATGTTTGTTGCATAATATGGTTTTCCACTATTTTCTCCAGGAAGATTGACAGCAAATTCACCATTTAGAGAAGAACTTAATCCACTAACATTTTGTGAAAGATTTGTCAAAGAATAAGTTTTTGAATTTTCCTCGAATGTGATTGAAATTATTAAAGAGTCTAATTCTATTTCTTTTCTAGAAATTGAAAATTGAACATATTGCCCAGTTGAATTATAACAAGTAAAATCATTATTTAATGTAATTTTTTCGTAAATGTTGTAACAAGAACTTGTTTTATTGAGGTTTTTATTTGCAAAATTTTTTACAAAAACAAAAACAATTCCACCAACAGCAAAAACTAAAAGAAGAATGATCATTATTGAAACAACTTGAGATAATGCCTTTTTATTTTTCATTTTATAAAATTATTTCATAACCATTTTTTTCATCGCATGTATAGATTGTATCTCCTTGTTCAGTGTGGCCAATTAAAACAGGAATTAAAACAATTCTTTCTATAGAATAAGATTCACCTAAAGGAGCATAATTTCCTTGAAAAGCTCCACCTTGTGTCAATCCTAATTCTGGCCAATTATTTTCAAGAGTTTGTGTTTCATAATATCCTTCACCAACTTCTTTTATTTCCATTTTATAAATTGGAACATCTCCTGTATTAACAATATACATTGCTCCATTAGAATAATCTGCATCAAATTGAACTTCATCGCAGATTACTTTTACATTAACTCCGTCGAATTTTGTAATTGCTTCTTCTTGAATTCCTCTAAACCATAAAAATACAATTAATGCAATGACAATTGTTATTGTAATTAAAAGCATTGTTGCAATAACTGATGACAAACCTCTTTTGTTCATTTTTATTCTAAATCTTCTATATTTTTAAATATTATACAATCAAGCAAGTTACAATTTCTTTTATTCTTGAATTTCCACAACTAACTAATTTGACATTTTTTCCTTGTGATTCAAACCTCGCAGGAATTATTTCAATGAAATTTATTGATTGATTTAAATCAAAACTATTTATAATTTCATTTCCAGGATCAAGAGTATTGTTAGTGCTTATATTAAAAATTACAGAATTGAAATAAGTATATTGATTATCAATTCCAGAATTTAATTGCTTTGACAAATCTATTGTTGCAATTTCTGCACTTGAAACATTTGAAGCATAAATATAATAACCTCCGACGCTGAATTTGCCATTATTTTTTATAGTTATATTTAAAATTCCGTTTGAGCAAGATTTTTCTTTTATGAATAATGAAGTTTCTTCAGGGCATGCAGGCAAGTCTTTTGGAATATAAGTTCTCAAATAAACATAAACTATTCCAGCCATGACTACTACTAATGCAACTAGCAAAACATAACCAATCATCACGCTCACACCTTTTTTATTTTTCATGTTAGTTTCTTATAATTATTCTCTCTGAATTATATTCTTTGGAAATCAGATAATAAAAATTTTGTCCTTGCTTTAAATCAAAAACATATTCAATATTTTCTTTTATAATTGTCACGTTTTCAACACTCGGATTAAAATCCCTTTCAAATTCTCCTTCTGAACTTGCTAAACTTTCAACACCACTTCCGACGTTAATTTGCAAATCATTTGAATTATTCAGTTTGTATCCTTTGACAGTTATTTGTGATTTTGTTCCAAAAATAAAAATTGATTCTTTGTTTTTTCCTAATTTTGTAATATAGTTATCTGTAAGATTTATCCAAAGATTTTTTGTTGAACTGTCTGATAAAGAATTCAAACTTATGTATTCTAAATTTTTTTCAACTTCAGTGTTTAATTCTTGTTCAAAATTTTTCATTTCTTTGTCTGCTTTTGATTTGTTTGAGTAATTTGAAATTGAAGAAATTCCAATAATAACTGCAATAACAATCATTGCAGCAACAAGATAAAACTGACCGCCCTTTCCTCTTTTTTTCATATAATAAATACAAAAAATAAGTTTATTAATATTGTGAAGAAGTATATTTTGAAGTATAATTATATTTTTAAATTGTATTTTGTTTTTCAAAATATGAATAATGAAAAACCCGACTTTTATGGATTTTGGAATTATGAACTTGGAAGAGATAGTAGCATTTTCTTTGGGAAAATTATAGAGCAAAATGGAAAAAAATTAAAAGGAACATTAATCGATAAATTTGGAGAAGCAGAATTTTTTGGAGCATTAAATGATAAAAAAAGCTTTAATTTTAGAAAAAAATATAATAAGCAAGCAATAAAAAATGGTGGCTCTGAAGTTATCTTAAATTACAATCTAATTTGGAAGTTTGGAGTGGAAGATACTAAATTTTATGAAGGAACTTGGGAAAATAGACGGTGTGATGCAGGAACTTGTGTAATTTTTCCTTTCACAGAAGAATCAAATGCATTGGTTTCTTTTTATAATATTTTTTTGGAAAAAATTAAAATAAGTTAAAATGACAGACAAAAACCAATACCTTTATCTTGGAAGATTAAAAGACGAAAAAACAATTAATTCAGCTTTGGACAAAACTTCTTTGGAAGTTGCTTTAGATACTTCAAATATGACTTTTAGAGAAAAATTAGAGTTCAATTTAAAACCAGAAACCTGGAAAAACAAAATTGTTTATGGTCTTGTTTGTGCAAGAGATTATTTTGGAAAATAAAATGACAAATCTTGATAAACAATTAGGAAATTGTGAAAGATGGAAAAAAGCAGAAAAAGAACTTAAAAAATTAGAGGAATCAATGAAATTAATCAAACAATATCCCATTAAACCAATAGAAAAAAGAGTTTATTCTCCACCATATCAATGTAATAATTTTTATAACTATTAATTTTCTTATAAAAAATAAGTGTAGACAAAGTGGACAGCTCAAGAAAAACCAAAAAGCTTACCCTTAATCCTTCTCGATTTTGTGACCCGCTAAGCACCTTAATACATGTTTAGGGCTGCTCCGATCAAGGCCTGACCCGTTTTGCATCTACAAGATCAAAGCGGACAAAACGTCAACGTTAGATTAAAGACTTCCTGACTTCTCAATCACACTCCACTCGTAGTCTGCCATAAAGCCCGTTTGCACATGAGCAGGGGGCTAACCTGCCGATCTAGTCTACAAAAAACCAATATGTTTTGAGTATTTAAGTTTTGCGATGTTGGGAGAAGGGGAAGTTAAAACAAAGGAAATTGTGTATAAAATAAAATATATTGAGCTAAACCAACGAGGATTGTCATTCCTGCAAGGATACCCAATATTTTTGTTAATCTAATTATGACCTTATTTAATTTAACTATCCCAAAATGTGTTCTCAAAGAAGAAGCAAGTTGAGCACCTTTACCAGTAAGTGAATAACCAATAACTTTTTTGCCCTTTACATCTAATTCCCAAAGTTTTATGATTTCATCCTGCTTTAATTGTTCAATAATTTCCTTTGCTATTTCGGGGTTAAAATAAGATTCAAAAATTCCATAATATTTCCATGCAGGATACCCTCTCAGAAAATCAATAAGAATACTTTTTATTCTTACAAAAGTTTCAATATCTCCCAATCTATCTCCTGAAATTTCAGTTTTTTGAGGTTCCATTTTTATTCTATTTAAAATTAGATTTTCTTATTTATTAAGATTGTTGGGATGTAGTTTAGTTTTATTTTAAATTTAAGAAAAATTATAAATTCAAGGTTCTTTGATTCTTTATGATAGATACTAAATTCAAGAAAGGAGAACGTTCTTCTTCAAAAACAGAATTCAAAAAAGGCAGTATACCTTGGAATAAAGGATTAAAAGGGGAAGAATATAAAAAATATTTTCCGAGTGGATTTAAAGGTATTTTTAAGAAAGGTAGTGTTCCCAGCAATAAAGGTAAAAAAACAGGTAAACCTTCTTGGATGACTGGAAAGCATCCTTCTAAGGAAACAATAGAAAAACAAAAAATATCTTTAATGAAAACTTTATTAAGTTCAGAAGTAAGAAAAAAAATGAGTATTTCTCAAAAGAAAAGATTTGAAGGAGAAAATGTATGGAATAAAGGAAAGAAAATTCCTGAAATTTCTGGAGAAAAACATCCTATGTTTGGAAAACATCATTCAAAAGAGACAATCTTAAAAATTAAAAATCAAAGGATTAAACAAATTTTTCCTTTAAAAGATTCTAAACCAGAAATTAAAATTCAAAATTTTTTAAAGCAATTAAATATAGAATTTATTACTCATAAATATATAAAAGAAATTGAGCATGGTTATCAATGTGATATTTTAATTTCAAATTTAAATTTAATAATAGAAGTTGATGGAAATTATTGGCACAAATATCCTTTAGGTAGAGAAATAGATAATGTGAGGACAAATGAATTACAAGAAAAAGGATTTAAAGTTATTAGGTTATGGGAGAGCGACATTAAAAAAATGAATATTGAAGATTTTAAAAACAAGATTCAAGAAATTCTGAAAAATAAATAATTAATCTATATACTCCAATATATATGTTCTAGTATAATAATCATCAAGAAAATTTATTTTTATTTTTTCTTTTTGTCTTTCTTTCTGAATAATCCTAACAACAACCACCCAGCGATTAGAATTGCAAAAACTAATAACGGTATGTATAACCAAGGAGAACTAAATACTCTTGAAGTTCCACCAATAACTGCACCTGTTAATCCTCTTCCACCCTCGGCAGTATTTGTTTCAGTTGCGTTGTTCACAGTTTCAGGAATTATTTCAATAATACATGTTTGTTCTGTGTCTGGTCTTCCATAAGTGCTTCCACAATTATTTAAATTATTACAAGTTCTTGTTTGAGTTCCATCAACACATTCACCCCAACTAGAACATTTCCAATCATAATTTATATTATATGAACAAGAACCTCCACCACCGCCACCACCACCTGAAGATACAACAGGTTCAGATATAGTAAATGTAGTATATTCTGTTTTTCCTCTTGTTGCAAAATCATTTGCTTCAAAACTTGCTTCATAAGTTCCATAAGCAGTCAATGAAACAATTGCAGAATATTCATCATTTCCAAGAGAAGTTAAAGGATAATTTGTAATCACTCCATTTGGTGTTTTTAATGAAAATATTACATTTTTTATTCCAGAAAAATCATCTGTTATTTTTGCTTTAAATTCAAAACTCAATGCACCTGCTGTAACATTATGGTAAATTGTTGTAGCATTAGTTGGAGCAATAATTTCAATTACAGGAGTATAATCATCAATACCTATAACTTCCAATCCAGTTTTTGTTAATATTAAATCTGAGGATGTTACAAAAGCGTAATTTCCATTTACAATTATTTCACGAGGAGTATCTAATAAAATGTTATTTGATGTGCTTGAATCAATTATTAAAAAAATTTGTGATGGGGGAACAACAGTAAGGATTCCTAAAAGAGAAATTTCTTCTACAATTCCTTGTGTTGGAGAGGTTAATGAAAGATAGACCATATTATTTTTTACAAAAATTCCGTTAACATCGTGGTTGTTTAAAATTGCATCTGTTTTGTAAACTGCTTTCATTAAAGTTGGAGTTAAAGGGTCAGAGACGTTAATTATTTCAAAACCCTCTGAAGATAAAATATATAAGTAATTTCCTTCTTTGAAAATTGACCAAGCCCCATTCAATGCTGTTGTGCCGTCATCTGTTAAAATTGAAACTTGAGTAATGCTTGATAAATCAGTAATATCTAAAATTTTTAATTCAGAAGCACTTGAAACAACATAAGCATAATTTCCATCAACTAAAATATCATTTGCAGTTGTTGTTAAATCATATGAAGGAGTTATTATTGAATTATCACTAAGATTTACTATTTCCAAATTTGAATTATCAGAATAAACTACATAAGCATAACTTTCTAAAGAATCAACATCTATTCCAGAAGCTTGTCCGTTTAAAGTAACTGTGTTTGTAATTACAGGATTTGCAGAATCAGAAATGTCAATTATATTCAAGTCACTAGGACTAGTAAGAGAAACAGCATAAACATAATTTCCTTGGACTTTTAAATCAATTATTCCGTTTAAAGTATTCAAGTATCCTGTTACAACTGGATTTGCAGAATCAGAAACATCAACAATTTGAAAGCCTTGAACATTGCCCCCAATATATAAGAAATCATTTTGCATATCCATTGCATAAGAGTCATCTATAAAACTAGAATTATCTTCTACAGAATTTACATGAAACATTGTTAATTCTGTGGCAGAACTAACAAAGCAAATCAAAAATAAACTTAATAAAATCATTACTGGAAAAAGGTATTTTTTTGCTTCCATTTTATACTTTTTTATAGGAGATTTTCTTTATAAATCTTTGTCTCTGCAAGAATAAAAACATTTTAGTAGTTTTCCCATAAAACAAGCTTGCCTTGGTTGTCTCTTATATAAATAGTATCACCAGAACTAGTCCAAACATAAGTTTCATTAAAATCTTGTGCAGAAATTTCAATAATTGAGTTTTTTTCCAAAATTGTTTTTTCAAAAACGAATTTCTTCCTTCCTTCATCTTTTATTGTCCAACCTGTTAAGTCACACGAAAAATCACAAGTATTTTTTAAAATCACCAATTGGTTTTTTGTACCCCATTCTTTTAAAATAATACATTCTGAACATTTGTCTTGTGATTTTTCACACAAGTTCAATTCATTCTCTAAACATTCATTCCAAGAAGAAAAAAATTCAGGATAATAAGAATTTTTTCCTGAAGGAAAATAAGGATTTGCAAACCCGTTTTTGACAACTAAAGAATTTATGTTTTGGTTTTTGTAAAATATATAACCTAATTTTCTGCCGTATAAATCATATTTATCTTCTCCAAAATGAATTTCAACGGATTCGTTTAAGATTTCTTTTCCTAAAAACTCTTTTGCCTCTGAATAATATTTCTCACCTTTTTCAGGACAATTTATTCCAAGTAATCGAACACTTTCATTGTTTATTTTTATTGTGTCTCCATCAACAATTCTTTCAACAACTCCTGTTTCATAATTTTCATTTTCAGAAAGTTGTTTAATTACAAAATTATCTAACTTTCCATAATTCAAAGCAATTACAACTAAAACAAGAATTAAAATCCCGTATAAATAAATTTTTTTCATTTTTATTAATTATTCAAGAATCTAGTAAATAAAAATATTTTGGATTTAATTTTTCAAATCAAGAGAGTTATCTAAATAATTTAAAGGAGTCTGAATAAAAACAAAATCACCTATTTCTGATTTAAATTCTTTTAAATAAATTAATCCTGATTCTGAGCCTTTTGGAAGATAAACTCCGTATAAATTGTTTGAGCTATCTGTTTCAAAATCAAATTGAGAGCAGAATTGTCCAGAAAGCACAAAATCTTCTAATTCTGTTTTAGCTTCGGGATTTTCTAAAATAAAAAAATGTTTTTTTGGATTTCTGTTTGGAATTATTTTACTTTTTATTTTATAAAAAATTAAATCATTTATATTTTCCATAAAAATTTAGTTGCATTTGGATTTAAAAATATTTATGTGATTAATTTTTTTTGTTGTTGCCAGAGGCAATTGAACAACTTTGTTTAAGAGTTTAAGTATTATTTGCGATTTCAATCAGAGGCAATTTAAAGAAATCGTTATTCAGTGTCTCGCGAAGCCTATGGGTAATGGCTTTTTCATTCAGTGTCTCGCGAAGCCTATGCGTAATGGCTATGCGAGGGACAGGATTCGGACCTGCGGGCAAAAATCTAAATATTTTTTTAGGCTTGGTTCTCATCCTATCAAAATGCGAGGGACAGGATTCGGACCTGCGCAAGCACTAAGCTACTGGATCTTAAGTCCAGCCCGTTTGACCACTCCGGCACCCCCGCATAAATTGCAAATTATAAATTTTCAAATAAATATGAACTTAAAAACTTATCTAAAATAAAAATTATAAGAATTATTGTTTTCTTTTAAACCGATTATTATCTCTTCCATATCTTCTTTCTTTCATCATTATCTTCCATTCTTTTTGAAGATTTATCTTTTCTCTGTTCGCAATACAAGCTACAACAAAAAGGACATCTGCTAGTTCTCCACCTAAATCTTTTTTATAATTTTCATATTCTTCTTTATTTGTTCCACATACTTTTTCTAAAATTTCACCAACTTCTTCTGTTTCTTCTCTTAGTTTGTCTAATTGTTTCAAGGCATTGAAATAAGGCGGGTCAAATTGAGAACACCATTCGTCTACATCTTTTTGAATGTTTTCTAAACTCATTTAAAAATAAGAAAAATTCTATTTATAAAAATTATTGTGGTGAATTATTGCTTGTTAATTTTAACACCAAGTTCTTCAAGTCTTTTCAAATGTGCTGAAATAATAGCGTCTACATTTCCAACTATTTTTATAAATTCATTTCTTTCATTTACAAGAGTTGTTACAGCTCCTTGATGAAAGCCAATTTCCATTTCTTTTGACATTCTTGGTTGTTCTGTTTTTTCTTTATTCAACGCATTCTCTAACTTATCGTCGTTTATTTTTGCCATGATGTTTTTAGAAAATGTCTATTAATAAATGTTTTGAATTTATTTTTCTGATTCATAAATTTCTTTATATATATTTTCGGGTAGATATTCTTTTGCCGAGTTAAGAATTATTTCAGTTTGTTCTTTAATAACTTCAGAATCTGGGTATTTTTTAGCTAAATCTTGCAAACCTTTCCAATAACTAACTAATCTTTTTTTGTAATCTCCGATTTTCCATAATTTATCTGGAAATTTTGAGTATTCTCTTATTTTTGAAATATCTTCTAAAGAATCCCTTCCAATATAATGAGCACTAATTCCATCTTTCAAGATTTCATCAATGTTGTTCATTTTCATAAATCTCCTTGTATACTTCTTCTGGTAAATCTTCTTTCGCTGAATTAAGAATTCTTTCAACTGTTTCCTTAACAAATTCAGAATTAGGGTATTTTTCTGAAAATTCCTGAAATCTTTTCCAGTTATTTTTTAAGGTCATTCTATAACCTTCTTTTTCCTTAGGAAGAATTTCAATATATTTCCTTTCATTCATTATTAATTCAGCAAAATATAATGAATTTTCCATCAATAAATAAATTTTTCTACCATCCTCTAAGATTTCATCAATGTTGTTCATTTTCATAAACCTCTTTATATACTTCTTTAGGTAAGTTTTTCTTTGCAAAAAAATATAAATATTTTTTTCTATTTTTAATAAATTTTGAATCAGGATATTTTTCTATTAATTTTTTATATCCTTCTAGAAATGTTTTTAAGACGTTAACAGATATTTCTATATGCTCTTTGTAATCAAAATCTTCTTCTTTTTGAACTTCACATTCTCTTTTTATTTCAGATATAATTTTTGATAAATTGTTTTCATATTCTCTTATTTTAAAACCATCTTCCAAAAATTCATCAATGTTGTTCATCCATTTAAAGAATTTAATGAATTTTTAAAGATATATATTCTTGAAAATATAATTTATTTTTCCATCCCTAAATCTATGTATGCAGAATTTGCAGCAATAGCACCATCAGCTTGAGCAGTTAAAATTTGTTTGAATGGAGTGTCAGTTACATCTCCAATAGCATAAACTCCCTTGACATTTGTTCTTTTTTCTTTGTCAACTTTTATGCTCAAATTTTCTAATTTTAAATTTAATTCTTCAGCAAGTTTTATATTTGGTACAGAACCAATTTCAATGAATACTCCGTCTAATTTTAATTCTTTTTTCTTTCCTTTAGTGATTATTTCAACTCCTTCAAATTTTTCTTTTCCTTTTATTTCTTTTACTTCGCTATTGAATAATATTTTTATTTTGGGATTTTCTTCAACTTCTTTAACCCATCTTGGTTCTCCTTTTGAAAATGAATTTCCTCGATAAATCAAAAATATTTCTTTAGCATATTTACTTAACAATATTGCTGCAGTTAAAGCAGAATTTCCTCCACCAACAACACCTGCAATTTTGTCTTTATAAAATCCAGCGTCGCAAGTTGCACAATAACTTATTCCTTTTCCAAAGAATTTTTCTTCTTCTTTTAAACCCAGTTTTCTATGTTCTGTTCCTGTTGCAATAATTATTTTTTTTCCAAGATATTCTGTTTTGTTTGTTTTTACTTTGAAATTTCCATTTTTTCCAGAAATGCTTTGAACAGTTTCTTGTTTGAAATCAACGTCGATATTTTGAAGATGATTTATCATTTTCTTAGCTAATTCTGGCCCTGAAACTCCTTGGTCTCCTGGAACATTGCAAATTTTGTGAGTTAATCCAACATATCCTCCAGGTAATTCTCCGATAACAAGTGTTTTGAGATTATATCTAAAACAATAAACTGCAGCAGTAATTCCTCCAGGTCCTGCTCCAACAATTATTACATCGTATTTTTTTGTCATATTTTATAGAGGAACTTGTTTTTTATAAATGTTCTTTAGAATTGAAAAATAAAGAAGTTTTATTGCAGTAATTTCATCACAATAATTTTTATAAACCCTTTATTTCTTGTTAAAAAATGCAAAGAATATTTGGAAAAGAATTAATAAAAAAACCAGAGATAATTGAAGAATACAATTCTTATAAATTATCTTTTAATAATATTTTTGAATCTGGGTTTGTCAAAGAATTTTCAAAAGTTAAAAATTTATTAGACATCGGTTGTGGTTCAGGAGAAACTGATATTAATTTAATCTCTAAAAATCCTAATTTTGTTATTCAGGCTTTAGATAGCTCACCAGAAATGATAAATCTTGCAAAACGAAAGATGATTGATTTTTATAGAGGAGAAGGAATAGATCTTTCAAAAAAACTTTCTTTTTATGAGTCTAAAATGCAAGATTTTCCTTTTGATGGAGAAAAATTCGATGCAGTAATTTCAAAAGAGTTTATTCATGATTTAAAAGATCCAACTAAACTTTGGAGATTCATTCAAAACTCTGCAAAAGATGGAACAGTTCTTTATCATATGGATTGGATAAGGCCAGAAACAGAAGAAAAAGCAAAAAAAATTATTCATGAACTTGTTGGAAATGCAAGTTATAATTTAAAAGAAGATCTTTATAATTCTTTGAGAGCCTCTTTGACTGTTGATGAAGTTAAAGAACAATTATTTAGTTACTTTCCATTGTCAAGAGATTCATTAAATGTTGAATTAAGTGAAACAGGAATTCATTTTTTAGTTAAAGGAATTTATCATAAAAATCCCGCTAACAACTCTCAACATAGAATTTCATATGTAAAAGCAAAAAATTAATTAATTAATTATTAAAGATGTGATTGTTTTCTGGTTTCTTTTAAAATATAAACTAATTTTTCTAAGTCTTTTATGAAAGGCATTCGGTAAATTTCATAAGTTTCATTTATCTCTTCTTCATCTTCTTTATTTAAAAAAACAACCAAATCTTTATTTTTTTTATCTTTGGTTTCTTCTATACTTGCACAAAGTCTGTTAATTAAAATATCTGGATTTTCTTTTGTTCCATCATTGTATTTCTCGTAGCTTAATGTTATTATTTTTCCTTGCAATAATCTTTCTGCTAATGTTTTATAGCTATATGTCATCTTTTTTTTAAAATTTAATTCTTTTTAAAATTAAGTGCACTTCAAAGGATATATTCAAACCCCAAATTTTATTAATGCAATTTTCTTAATAAAGACATGAAATCAGAGGTTGTAAAAATTCTTCAAAATGCATTTAAGGAATTAGATTTAAAATTAAAAGATTCTGAAATTGAAGAAATTATTGAAATTCCAAAAAATTATGAATTAGGTGATTATGCATTTCCTTGTTTTTTTCTTGCAAAAATTCTGAAAACTGCTCCTCATGAAATTGCAGTTAATGTAAGACAAAAAATTGAATTTGATAAAAATATTTTTGAAGATATCCAAGCAGTTGGACCATATATTAATTTTTTCGTGAATAAATTAAATTTTTCTTTCAATTTTCTTCAAGGAATTTTACAAAAAAAAGAAAAATTTGGAAAGATTTTGAATACTGAAAAAGACAAAAAAACAATAATGGTTGAATTTCCTTCTCCAAATACAAACAAGCCGTTACATTTGGGACATTTAAGAAATATGGCAATTGGAGAAAGTGTTTCAAGAATTTTAGAATTTTCAGGATATAAAGTAATAAGGGCAAATTTAAACAATGATAGAGGAATTCACATTTGTAAATCAATGGCTGCATATTCTAAGTTTGGAAAAAATAAGGTCCCAGGAAAAATAAAAGGAGATCATTTTGTTGGAGAGTTTTATGTTAAGTTCAATGAAAAATCAAAAACAGATAATGATTTAGAAATTTTATCTCATCGACTTTTACAAAAATATGAAGAAGGAGATAAAAAAACATTGGCTCTTTGGAAAAAAATGAATAACTGGGCATTAAAAGGTTTTGAAAAAACTTATTCTAAATTTGGAATTAAACATCAAGTTGAAGATTATGAAAGTAAAATTTACAAAAAAGGTAAAGAAATTGTTTTTGATGGGTTGAACAAAGGAATATTTAAAAAAGACAAATCAGGAGCAATTATTTATGATTTGCGAAAAAAGAATTTAGGAGAAAAAGTTTTGTTAAGAGCAGACGGAACTTCAATTTATATTACTCAGGATTTGTATTTAGCAAAATCTCGTTTTGAAAAATATAAACTAGACGAATTAATTTATGTTGTTGGAAACGAACAAGATTATCATTTTAATGTTCTTTTTGAATTACTTGAAAAATTAGGAATTACATCAAAAGATAAATTAAATCACCTTTCTTATGGAATGGTTTTTTTGCCAGAAGGAAAAATGAAATCTCGTGAAGGAACAGTTGTTGACGCAGATGATTTAATTGAAAAAGTTCAGAATCTTGTTAAAAAAGAATTAATTGAAAGGGCAAAACTTTCAAATGTTCAACTTGAAAAAAGAAGTTTAATAATTTCTTTAGCAGCAATAAAATATATTCTGCTTAAAACAGATATTCGAAAAAATATGGTTTTTGACCCAAAAAATTCAATAAATTTTGAAGGAGATACAGGACCATACATTCAGTATTCTTATGCTCGTGCAAGTTCAATTTTGAAAAAAGCAAAAATCGAACAAAATGCAAAAAAAGAAATTGATAAAATTGAACCAAATGAATTTCTTGTCATAAAAAAAATGTCTGAATTTCCGTTGATAATCTCAAAATCTGCAAATGATTTAAATCCAAGTTTAATCTCAAATTATGTTTATGAATTATCTCAATTGTTTAATGAATTTTATCATGCTTGTCCTGTTATTGGTTCAGATAAAGAGTTTTTCAGATTGAATATTGTTAAAACTTTTAGGGATGTAATAAAATCTGGACTTTATTTAATTGGAATTGATGTTTTAGAAGAAATGTGATTCTAATTATTGGATTTTTTACAAATTAGAAAATATTAAATATTGTTCTTTCTTTTTTATTTAATGGGGTTTTATAATTGTTCAGTATGTTATACAAAGTTTGAAGAGTATAGTTATATGTTTTCTGGTAAATGCAAATCTTGTTATTTAAAAGAAATAGAAATAAAAGAAAGAAACCAAAGAAGTAAAAAAGAAATGAAAGCAATTAAAGAGATAATTAATTACATCAAACTTTCTAATGAATCAAAAGAGCCTCATTTAGATTGGCATCAAGAAGATAAATTTGCTCCAGAACAATTAGTTGTTAAGGCAAAAGAATATTTGAAGCTAAAAAGATCTAAGCAAAGAATTTCCTATTTTAATAAAGAAAATGTGATAAAGAAGGTAATAAATAAAGATTATAATATTGAAAAAGCAATAAATGAACTTGTAAGTGATGAACTTATAAAAATAGAATCAAATAAAATTTTGGAAAGACAAGAAAAAAGAAAAATAAGAGAAGAAGCTGAGAAAAAGATTTATGGGAAAGTTAAGGCTAAAAGAAAATTTTTAACAAATGATGAAAAGGAAATGGTCTTTGGCAAATTTAATAATGAATGTGCTGTTTGTGGGAAAACAGAAGGTCTTCACATTCATCATAAAGATGAAGATTCTTCAAATAATCAAGTGAATAATTTAGTCGTTCTCTGTGGGGTTTGTCACAAAAAAACACACATGAAAATTAGATAAAATGGTAACTATGAGAGAATTAGTTATGAGTAATTTTCCCAATGTAAAAATTCCAAAAAGAAGAAGTGAAAAAGTTAAGATGAATATCCTCAAAAAAGGAGTTTCTTCAAGAGGAATTTCAATAATACATAAAGATTCTTTTGATTCTTGTCCAAAGGGGAAACACCTTTGGTGGTTAATGCCAGATGCATATCCTGCAAGTTTTCAAACAAAAGCAGGAAAGAGAATGAGAAAAATAATTGTTGATAAATTAAAAAAATCAAAAAATACAAAATCAATCTGCGAAGAAATAAAAAACAAACCAATACAAATTTTAATAAAATATCTTTTAGTTAATACCCACAAAGATAGGGATGTAGATAACTATACAAAGAACATAATTGATTCCCTAAAAGAAGGCGGACTTTTTGAAGACGATAATGATCGGCAAGTGAGGTTTGTTGCATCCAAAGTAAATTATGTGAAAGTTACTGATAAAAGGTATTATCGTGCTTATGAAAAAGCAATTATTATAGTTGATTTTTTTGATGAAGATAATCAAATTGTTAAAGATTTTAATTCTAATTTTAATGGGCAAATTCTTTAGTTATTTTTCAAGATGATTAATTACCTATATTTTAATCACATAAATCAACTAGATAAAAGAATTAATGTTCAGACCAAATTAAATAATAATTTCTTTCTTTTAATTCGTATTCCCATTTTGGAACAAATACAGTAGTTCTACCTATTTTTTCCATTCTTCTTCCTATGATTTTTTTATCTTCAAAAATCTCCTGTCCTGAAAAAGTGTAATGTGTTGCATTCGGATGTTCTAAAGTTAAAGCTTTTTCTTCCCCATTTTCTTCCAAATAATCCGCGTTAAAAGAATCTGTGCACAATAATTTAAATTCTTTTTCTTGAGCTTCTTTAAGACTTATTTCCTTCATTAAATAATTTTAGTAATTATAGTTTATAAGAATTTATATTTAAGAGAATTAATTTCTAGTTAAATTTTCTAAAGAATCTTTTTTATTTTGAAGTTTTTTTAATTCTAAATTCCATGCTTCAATTTCTTCACCAAAAACATTTGCTGAGTTTATATTTGTTTGATAATTTAATTTTAAATTTTTTAAACTATCCATTTCATAATTTACATGATTAAGATTAGAACTAATTTGTTGTAATTCATTTTCTTTGCATTCTTTTTTTTGAGAAAATATTGCCAACCCATAAAAAGATATTGAAGCTAAAAGAAGTATAAAATTTCTTATAGGTAGTTTTTCTATTAAATTATTTTCTTTAAAATTTTTGTCTTTCATAACTTTTCATAATTTAGTTAGTTTATAAAAATTATTATAATGAAAAAATAAGAAAAAATTAAAAAGAAGTTTAAGCAAATGCTTTTTTTACTTCTTTAGCAAATAAAAGGTATCCTGCAATTGCAGAATCAATTATTAGCATGATTAAAGGTGATACAGTAAATTGTCCAACAAGTGAGATAATATACATTATCACTCCGATTATTGCAAAAATTATTGCAACTATTCTAGCCCATTTTTGAGATTTCCATAACCCATATCCTATAAAAAAACTCAAAACAGCAAATGCAAGGAAAATGATGCCCATTACAATTAATATGCTTGAAGTTAAAAGCTCTGGTACTGGCATAATTAATCCTATTGCTTTAGTTCCAATAAATGAGAGAATTGCTAATGCAACCAATCCCACAACTCCAATATAGTACAAAATAGAAATTACTTTAACACCTACTGGAATATATTTATTTTTCATCTTACCTCCTTTTATTAATATTTAAAATTACTTAACTTGTTTCATGTCTTTCCAAGCAAGTTCAAACATTTTTTCTAAAGCTTGAGCAAAGAAATCAGTATTAATCCAAACTCCAACATCATAATTTGGATGGAATTTTTCATCATCAAGAAGCATAAACATAACTTGATTACTATCAATAATCATAAATCTTGCTTTGATATTTTGCATATTTCTAACTTCTGCAACTTTTTTTAATTCTTTTGCAACTTTTAAATTATTATTATCAATAGGAGCAGCAATTCTTATTCTAACTCCTCTTTTTTTAGCTTTATCTAAACTTGGCATTAAAGCTTCAAGTTTTCTATTCAAACCTTCTGCAGTTGTAATAAGTGTAATTGTTTTTTCAGCATCTCTTACCATCATATCCATATGATTGTATAAATTTTGTCTTCCTTTCAAACTTCCAGATAAATCAGAAGGCTCAACAAATTTAACTCCTTTTGTGAATAAAGAATTTAATTCTTCTAAAACTTCATCGTTCTTCAATTTTTCAAGTCTTTGAGTTCTTTCTTTAGCTTGAACCAATAAATTTTTTTTAACTCTTTCAACAACTTCTGCTGGTTTTAATGCAACAAACTTAATTGGTTTTCCAACTTTCATTACAATAAATCCTTTTTTTTCTAAACTCTCTAAAATATCATAAGTTCTTGATCTTGGAACATCAGAAATATTACTTAGTTCTCCAGCTGTAGAAGTTCCTCTTGAAAGCAAAGCTGCCCAAACTTTTACTTCGTATAAATTTAAATCAAAGATTTTTCTCAGTCTGCTTAAAAATTCTTCTTTCACAATCATGTTATTATAATGTTCTTTTTCCTTTTTAAAGATTGCTATTGTCTAAAAGTAACTATTCTTTGTTACTCCTAGTTACTCTAACAATTTGGATGTTTCCAATTTCTTGTTTTATTTTAAATTCTGTTATTAAATTTGTTTTTTCTTTTGATTCCCCTTCGGTAATTTCAATTTTTTTTGAATTTGTTCTATCCAAAATAAAATTCTTTTGTTTTTCAAATATTTTCTTCAATTTTTTACTGCAATAAATAATTAAATCAATTTTCTCTGTTTTTTCAAGTCCAATTTCTTTTCTGAATGCTTGAACTTTTCTAGACATTTCACGACAATAACCTTCTTCTTCAAGTTCAGGAGTTATTTGAGTGTCTAATTTTACTTGGATGTTTTCTTCTTTATTAAAAACATATTCAATATTTTTTACGTTTAATTGATTTTGAATTATTTCATTATATTTTTCTGGAACTTTTTTATTGCAATAAATTGTAACTAAATTTAATGGCCATTTCAATCCAATTCCGGATTTATCTCTTTCAGATAATCCCATTTCAATTATTTTTAAAATATTTTCAAATTCTTTTTCAAGTTCTTTGTCAATTTCTTTTATTTCAATTTTTGGCCAGTTTGATAAGTGAACAGATTGTTTGTTTTCAAATTCAGAATAAATATATTCGCTGACATAAGGAGCATAAGGTGCTAAAAGAAGTGAAACTTTTTCTAGTATTTCTTTAATAATTTCCTTAGTATCATTTCTTTCTCTAGTTAATCGAATATATCCTCTAGATAAATCATTTGTTACAAAATCTATAATTTCAAGAAGAGCTTTGTCTAAAGAATAATTTTCTAAATTTTCTGTTGTACTTTTTATTAAAGAATTAAGTTTGCTCAAAATCCATTTATCCTCAATTTTTAGGTTGTTCTTTTTATCTTCTAATTGCAAGTAATACTTTTGAGAATTTGTTAAAATTGTTAAAAACGGAAGAACACTTTCTTTAACCATGTTCAAAGAAAATCTTTTGAAATTACCTGGGTCTGTAGTGCAAAATTGCAACCTAACAGCATCGATTCCTGCCTGATTAAAAATTTCTTCAGGTTTTATAATATTTCCTTTTGATTTTGACATTTTTTCTCCGTTTTCATCGACAATGTGCCCAGCACAAATTACATTTTTATAAGAAATGTCTTGAAATAACATTGTTGAAATTGCATGCATTGTATAAAACCACCCTCTTGTTTGATCAATAGCCTCTGAAATAAAATCATATGGAAATCTTTTTTCAAATTCTTTTTTATTCTCGAAAGGGTAATGGAATTGTGCAAAAGTAGCACTTCCAGAATCAAACCAGCAATCAATAACATCCGGAACTCTAATCATTTCTTTTCCGCATTTGCATTTTATTTTTATTTCATCAATCCAAGGCCTATGTAAATCATATTCATTAAAATGTTTTGTTGAATATTTTTTTAGTTCTTCAACACTTCCAATTATTTTTTCTTCATTACATTCTTCATTAGTGCATCGCCAAACAGGTAAGGGAGTTCCCCAAAATTTAAATCTAGATAAGTTCCAATCTTTAATATTTTCAAGCCAAACTCCAAATCTCCCGTCTTGAATATGGTTTGGATACCAATTTATTTTTGAATTTAATTGAACTAATTTATCTTTAACATTTGTTACTGCAATAAACCAAGATTTAATAGCATAATATAACAAAGGCGAGTCACATCTCCAGCAAAAAGGATAAGAGTGTTCGAATTTTTCAGTTTTGAAAAGTAAATGTCTTTTTTTCAAATCTTCAATAATTTCTTTTTCAACAGATTTTACAAATTTACCTTTCCATTTTGGAACAAGTTCATTAAACGTCCCGTCTTCATTAACTGTGTGAATTAAAGGCAAATCATTTTCTTTGCAAACATTGTAATCATCTTCACCATACATTCCTGCAGTATGAACAACTCCTGTTCCATCTTCTGTTGTTACAAAATCTGCACTGATAATTTTATAAGAATTATTATTTTTCAATTCTGGAATATCAAACAAAGGTTCATATTCTAATCCAATTAAATCTTTTCTTTTGAATTCTTTAATAATTTTATAATTTCCTTTAATTAAATCTACTTTCTCTTTTCCTAAAATCAGTTCATCTCCGTCTGAAAGTTTAACTTTTACATAATCTATTTTATTACCTATTGCTAAAGCAACATTTCCTGGAAGTGTCCAAGGTGTTGTTGTCCATGCAAGAATATAGGAATTTTTTTCATTTTTTAATTTGAACGCAATATAAACAGATTCTTCTTTAACATCTTTATATCCTTGAGCAACTTCATGACTTGACAAAGGAGTTTGGCATCTCGGGCAAAAGTGCACGACTTTAAAACCTTCATACAATAAATTTTTTTTATACAATTCACTCAAAGCCCACCAAACACTTTCAATATAATTATTATCTAAAGTTTTGTACGGATTTTCTAAATCAATCCAATATCCTAATTCTTCTGTTGATTTATTCCATTCTTTAATATTTGAGAAAACATCTGTTTTGCAATTTTGTATAAATTTAGTTTCACCATAATTTAAAATATCTTTTTTTGAATTTAATCCTAATTTTTTTTCAACTTGAACTTCAACAGGTAATCCATGGCAATCCCACCCTCCTTTTCTTGGAACAGAAAAACCGTTCATAAATTTGAATTTGCAAATAACATCTTTAAAAGTTCTGACTTCTAAATGATGCAATCCTGGAGCAGCATTTGCTGTCGGAGGGCCTTCTAAAAAACTAAACAAAGGTTTTTTTGAATCATCTTGAAGAGCTTTTTTTATTTCTTTATCGTGAATTTTCCAGATTTCTCTTGCTTTATTTTGAATTTCTTTAAAATCATACATGATAGAATTAGATAATGTGTGTTTTTAAGATTTTTGAAAAGAAACTAAACTTCTTTAATTCTATTTTTTATTTCTGGAATTTCTTTAATTAAGAAGATTTTGTATTTCTTTTTTATTTCTTTAGAATAATGTTTGGGTCCCTCAAATTTTATTTCGTCTTTTTCAGCATTTCCTGAATAAGTAATACAAGCATAATCCATACTTTGTCCATCGTCTGCTCTTAATGTAATAGAAGAAGAATTAGTTTTATTGTCCTTATAAAACTCCATAGAATGATTTGTGTTTTTTAAAAATTTTAGAGTCGTATTAATTAATTTAATTTCTAAATCAGATAACTTTTCTTCATGCATTTTAATTTTCTTGAAAAGGTGTTAATTCTAAATTATTCTTAGTTTTTTTTATTTCTTCTGAGCTCATTGTTCCAGCTAAATTTTTAGATAATTTTTCTTTGTAAAAATCAAATGATTTATTTTCAGGATACAAAATTTTATTTTTGTTAATTTCGAAATAAGGGTCAAGATATTTTGTATGTTCTTTAACCATAACACTATCCAAGCTATCACGACTATAAAATCCTGCTACAGTACATTTTTTTCCATTGTTTTCAGAATATTCAATTATTAAATCTGCTTTATTTTGTTTTTTACCAAATTTTATTTCATCCTTTATCTCTAAAGAAAAAACTATTGCAAGTAACCCAAATAATCCTAAAGTAATTTTTTTCATATTCTAATAATCTTTTAATTCATTTTTAAAGATTTATATAATCAAAGATAGAATTAATCAAATGTTAACCCATCAATTATTCTATTAACCAATCAATTATTCTATTAACTAAACTCTTTTGTTCTTTTTTTGGAGTGCCTTGTGAATGTATCTCTATTTCATTAATTAATCTATCAAAATGCCTATTTTGTTTTTCCAGATGTTTCATTACTTCCACTAACCCCTTGTATGCCTCATTTAATGAATCTAATAAGAGATATTCTTTTTGTCTTTTTAGACCATCTATATTTTCAAAAACTTTTTTATTCATTTTTTCAAGATGCTTTTGAAGTCCGTCAATTGTTGTTATTGGTCTTCCAGATTTCTTTATTTTAGTATATCCTAAATTATTAGTAACATCAAACATAATACTCTCTTGCAAACATATTGGGCTATCAAAAGAAAATGTTTCACTTAAGCCTTTTTTTTTGAAATCAAAATATATAGTTTTAGGAATAAAAGATTCTCGAATATATTTTGAAGGCAATGAATCAATTGGTTCTTCTTGAGGTTTGTATTCCATTGTTTTTTTAAATATTAACTATTTATAAACTTTACTACTTGTTACTTTTATAAAGTTAATACATCTTGGACTAATGAAATATTAATCTCCATCTCTTTCATTATAATACTCTTGATATTCTCTTATTTTTTTTACATGTTTTGTTCTTGAAGCATAAAATGCAGGTGTTCCTTGATTATATGCAGATAAAGCTTTATTCCAAGAATTATGACCTTTGCCTTTATGCAAATCAATTAAACATCTTGCAGCAACATCTGAACTTTTTTTAATATCAAATCTCTCGTCGATTTTTATTAATTTTGAATAATCATAATTGTATTTTTTTAATAATTTTTTCATTTCTTTTGCATGAGTTGTATCTGCCCCAGTTTTATTTGAATTTCCGTAAACTTTTAATCCGTATTTTCTTGCAGTTCCTGGCTGGAGCATAAATTCTCCAACCCCTCCATCATAGCTTACACTTAAAGGATTTCCAAGACTTTCTTGCATTGCAAGTCCTTTTAACAATCCTTTTGGAATCCCATAATCTTTTTCTTTTTTATCAAAAAAATCATCAAAAAAGTAAACTCTTTCAAAGATTCTTTCATTTGAGTACCAAGGACTATTTATTTGAAAGGTTTCTTTTTCATTTTCTTTTGAATTATTTTCTTCATGGAAAATTTGTGTTTGACAACTCAAATTAAAATAATTTATAATTCCAAATAAGAAAATCTTTTTTGCAAAATTCAAAAACTTTTTTTCGAGCATTTTATTTAAATTATTTTTTTACGTTTTAATTAATTCAGTAGATTTATAAAATTATCTGAAATTTTCATTCAAACAATTTCAAGAATTCCCTTTCAACTTCGTGAAGTTTTTCAGAAGGGATTATTATGCAATAAGGTTTTCTAACTCCAGTAAATTCCTCAAATTCTTTTATGCTTCTATAAAATATTTTTGAATTTTTTGTTCCAAGTGTTTGACAGACAATTAATTTTTTAATTTTGAAATTGTGTTCTTCAGAAGCTTCTTTTAATTGTTTTAATGCATCTGAAAATTCCAATCCAATGTCTGCTAAAATTAAACTGTGTGCATTAATTGAAAAGTTTTCTTTAATTATTTCCATAAAACTAGTCGGACGAAAACTTTTTTTCCAAGCAGGCATTGAAGTAACTTTTCCAAATTTATATAATTGCAATCCTGTTTCTCCGATTGCATCAAAAATCGAAGCATTGTAAAGAACTTTACATTTTATTCCAAGGTATTTTGCTTCTTGTATTAAAGAAATATGCGTTGTAGCCATTAATGGACTTCCGTAAATCAATAAAGCAACATCCATTTTTTTTGCTTCGTCGACAATTTCCAAACTTTCAACCTTTTCTCGATTAGCTTCAATTATTTTTTTCCCAACAATTTCTTCAAGTTGATAAGTAGTATAAGGAAAATCAACAGTGTAATTTTCAAGATAAATTCTTTTACATCTAGATAAAATTTCAAATGACTCTCTTGTCAAACTTCTTTCATTTAGTCCCAGACCCATTAGATATAACATAAAAGTAAAAGATATAACTGATTTAAAAATGTTGATATTCCTTTAATGTAACTTTTTAACTTCTTATTTTTTAGTTACCTTTTCTTCTCGCATTAAAAATTTAGCAACAAAGAAAATTACTAATGCAATTATTATAAAATAAATTAATGCAGATAAGAAAGGACCCCAAGCAATAATAAATTTCCAAACAGTGAATGTGGCTGTTTCCCATCCCCCACTCGGAATAAAAGGAGTAATTATAGGCATTACAATATCGTCAACAAGTGCCTTAACAAGAGTGTTTGCTGCTAAAGCCATTATAAATGCAATAGCCAAACTCATTACTTTATATTCTTTTAAGAATTCTTTAAATTCGTGAGCTAATTTTACTTTTGGAACTTTAATTTTTTCTTTTAAGTTTTTCATTTTTCTTCTTTTTTATAAAAGTTTTTGTATTTTTAATATTTTCTTTTTTCAAAGCATAGTTCAAATTTTGACTTGTAACAATTGCAACAAAGAGAAAACCAAAAAGCAAAAAATCTTGTTGAAATATCAAACAAATAATTGATAAAATTAAACTAAAAATTATAATTATTTTGAAAAGATTTTTTCTTGAGTTCAATTCTTCTTTTGTAGCTTTTGCCAAAAAATGTCCAATTGGAATTCCTAATATTAATACAACAATTCCAATCACTAATTCAAGCCATTCTTCCATAACAAATTAATACAAATGGGGTTTTTATAACTTGGTTTTTCACCACAACAAATTTTAAAACTGTAAGTATCTTCAAAAAAATATGTTTAAAAAATATTTAATTATTGCGAGTAAACAAGATTTAGCTGGGATGAATATCTTAACGCAGTTTTTTCAGTATATTGATGAATTTCAGAATAAGAATGTAAAATTTGAAACTGTCGATGGTTCAATTTTAGATGAAGGAAATCTTGATTTAGAAAAAATAAATAATTTTGATTTTGTAGTTTTTGCTTCAAAGCATTCCACATCTTCGACTGAAAAGCAAAAAACAATTTCAATTCATGCTCCTGGAAATTTCCGAGAAGTTTGGGGTGGAGGGAAACAAGGTAAACTTGGAATTTCTTCTGCTTTATTTAATAAGCATTTATTTGAAAATTTAGAACAACAAATTCAAGATTTAGATTTACGAGGATATAAACTAACTCTTGAAGTAACTCATCACGGCCCGTTAATAAATAAGCCTTGTTTATTTTTGGAAATTGGAAGCACTGAAATAGATTGGAAAGATAAACGAGCAGGTTTTGTGATTGCAAATGCCTTAAAAAAAGCAATTGATACTTTTGAAGAAAATAAATATCGAGAAATTGCTGTTGCAATTGGAGGTCCGCATTATTGTCCCTCATTTAATAAAATTCAATCAAATTCAAATGTCGCGATTTCTCACATAATTCCAGGGTATGTTTCTCCAATCACCGAGGAATTTATAGAAGAAGCAATTGAAAAAACTTTAGAAGAAATTGATTTTGTGATTTTAGATTGGAAAGGTTTGGGTAATTCTGAACAAAGAGACAAAGTAGTTGAAATTTTGAATAAAAATTATATTCAGTGGAAAAGAGCAAGCGAGATAAACTGAAAATATATTACAGTATAAAAATGTTTAAATAAGGGCTTTCATAAAGTTAAACAAGATGAAATGTAAAAATAAATATTTTTTTGGAATGGTTTTTGTTTTAATCTTGATTTTATGTTTATCTTCTTTTTCTTTAGCAAAGACAAATAATAAATTAATTTCATCAAATTATAATTCAAGTTATGTTCCTTACGTTGGCTCAAATCATAATGTTGTTTTAGGAGATTACAATTTCAGTGTTGGAGGAACTGATTTTTTTGTTAATACAAATACCTATTCAATTTCATCAGGAACCTCAACAGCTTCGGGATTATATTCTGTTGCTTTAGGATATTCATCAACAGCTTTAGGGCCTTCTTCAGTAGCTGTTGGGAATCATGCATTCTCTTCAGGAGATTCTTCAATAGCATTAGGACATTATGCAAATGCTTCAGGAGATTCTTCAATAGCATTAGGTGATTTAACAAAATCTTCAGGAGCTTCTTCAACAGCGACTGGTTTTGCAACAACAGCTTCTGGGTTTTTGTCAACAGCAATGGGTAGAGAAATTATTGCAGGAGGAGATTATAGTTTTGCTATCGCATTGAATGATCAAAATAATTTGAATGTTTCTCAAGCAAATACAATGGCAATTATGGGGGGAAATGTTGGTATTGGAACAAGCAACCCACAATATAATTTAGATGTTAATGGAAGTATTCATTCTACAAATGATTTTATTTTGGGTGATTACAATGGTGGATATCTTGCATTTATTTTAGCAGATAGTTTTAATATTCGTTCTGGAAATAAAGAAATCTTTAAAATAGATTTTACATCTGCAGGAGATGAAAGTTTGTATTTTAGTCCAGGAGCAAATTCTTCAAAGGCATTTGTTGTAAATAATAATGGAAATGTTGGAATAAAAACAAACAATCCCCAAAATGCATTGACTGTCATCGGTGATGGGAAATTTACAGGAAATTTTTATGTTGGTGAAAATACTCTTTTAATTAATCCAAATAAGCATTCAATGTCTATGGGTTATTATGCAAATGCTTCAAATTTATATTCAACAGCAATAGGACCAAGCACATTAGCCTCTGAAATTGGTGCAATTGCAATGGGTGGTGCAACAATTTCATCAGGATATTATTCAACAGCAACAGGTTATGGTTCAGAATCTTCGCAATATTATTCAACAGCAATGGGAGAATACACTGAATCTTCAGGTTATAGTTCAATGTCAACTGGGGGTTACACAAAAGCTTTAGGAGATTATTCAACAGCAATGGGATATTCTACAACTGCATCTGAAACTGCTTCAACAGCAATGGGCTCTGGAACTATTTCTTCAGGTTATGGTTCAACAGCAATGGGTTTGGTGACTGTTTCATCTGGAGAAGCTTCAACATCTTTTGGAAGAAATACAATTGCATCAGGACCTTACTCTGTCGCAATGGGTAAAGGAATAGAAGTTTCAGGAAGTAATTCAGTAGGAATAGGGTTAAATGATCAATCAGGAACTATTGTAAGTCAAGCAAACACAATGGCAATTATGGGTGGAAAAGTTGGAATTGGAACAACAACTCCTCAAAGTGAATTAGATGTTAACGGAGATATTTCTTTCTCAGGAAATTTAATTTCTCAAAATAATATTGGTTTGACAGGAAATTATTCAGTTGGAAATTGTTGGATGGCTTTTTCAGATGGAATAATGTATGAAACAAATTGTGACGAAAATTAATAATATAAATCTTTAAAAACATTTTATTTATGACTTTTTTATGAGTAAAGAATTAACAAAGCAAGAATTTCGAAAAAAAGTTTTTGATGGAATGTGTAGAAGTGCTGAGAATTTTAGGAGTATGAAGGGTATTCAAGAAATTAAAAAAGTTACATCTTTTAAACCAACTCCTTTTAAACCAACTTTATCAGATAAATTAATTTTCAATAATCTTTTAGATAGGGTTATTAATAATATTTGGGAAGATTATTATAATGAAAAATTTGATAATCCTACTTTTGATTTCATTGGGTTTCAAGTTTTATGCCATTATTATTATCCAGATTATTCTTGGTGGGATAAAAAAGAATTAAAAGATGTTAGATAAATTAAATAATAAAGTATATAAAAAACATTAAATAAAAAAATAAAAAATAAATTTATCTCTTCTTTTTTTTCCAGGCTACAAATCCTATTATTATTAAGTATGCAATCCAGAAAAGTATAGAAATTATTGGGATTAAAACCAAGACATAACTTAAAGACAACCATCCAGGATATTTAGCTTTTTCAAAAACCCTCCACATAGATATTGTCAATAAAACAAGAATTGCAATCCAACCTGCAATTGGGATTAAAACCAAGAATACCCATGCCCAATGAAATCCTCCCATTTCTAAAATCATTGAAAGATTTGCAAATGGAATCCATGCAAGCCAATGACGTTTGTATTTTTGATTTCTACCTATTCTTGACCAAGCTATTGCATGATAAATATATATTCCAATGAATACTAATATCATCACGATTAAAAGTCCCAAAACTAATCCGCTTATAAAACCCCAAATAGGAGCAGTACTTGCGGTATTATTCAAATTTGTTAAAAATTCTCCAGTCATTTTTACCTCCTTTCATTATCTATTTAATAATTTAAATTTATAAATTTATGTTTTAAGATTATTTTTTTGAAAAGTATTTTTTAATATTTTTGTTATATTGCAAGAATATTCCAATTATAATAAAGAATGAAAAAGGAATTATTAAAAAAATTATTGTTTTCCAATCAAATATTAAAACAAGAATAATAGAGATAATACTTAAAACCCCAGAGAAAATTCCCATTTTTCTTCCCCATTTTTTTCCTTTATGCAATCCTAGTGAAATTAAAAACATTAATATTGGAATTAATAATAAAACTAAAAGATAAATTATAATGGTGAATTTATTTGCTTCTCTATAAGACAGTAAATACAAAAAAGAAGAAATTATAAAATTTATAACAAAAATAATCACACCAATAATTGAAAAAACATATCCAACTTGATAAATTGTTTTTAATTCTTTAGGAATTTTATTCATTTTTATCCTCTTTTAGATAAATTCTTAAAGTCTTTTTGTTTTAAAAAGTTAATGGATTGGTTTTCAATCATTATCGTGCTTACGTCCTCAATAATTGCAGGGGTGGTCGCAGGTTTAGCTGGAGCAAGTGCAGTTATGGTTATGGTTCCTATTTTAATGATTTTTTTAAAAATGGATCCTTATATTGTCGTTGGTTTAACTTTATTAGTAGATGTTGCAATTTCTTTAGTCGCTGTTAAAGTTTATTACAAAAATAAAAATATTGCTTTAATGTCTGCTCTTCCAATTTTGCTTGCTTCTTTTTTTGGAGTGGCAATTGGTAGTTATATTTCTTTTTATATCCCATCTTATAATTTTTCTTTGTTACTTGGAATTGGAATTATTATTGTAGGAATTTCAATTTTACTTAGAAAAGACAAGAAAAAAAGAACACCTCCAAAAATCATTGCATGGTTCAACAAAACCAAAAAAAGGAAAATTTCTTTTTTAATTTTTCTTGGAATTTTTATTGGATTTATTTCTGGAGCATTTGGAGCAGGGGGAGGATTGATGATGTTTGTTGTTTTAGTTTTTATTTTAGATTATACAATTCATAAAGCAATTGGAACTTCACTTTTGATGATGATATTTATTGCATTTTTCGGCGGGCTCTCACATTTTTATTATAAACCTTTTTCATTAATTTTGTTGGGAGTAGGATGCATTGGAGGAATTATCGGTTCTAGATATTCTTCTGTTTTTGCAAATTTATTATCTGAAAAACAATTAAAATCAGCTGCAGGAATTTTATTTTTGGTTTTAGGTGTTGTTTTATTAATGTGGAGTATTTTTGGCAGTGGAAGCGGGATTTAGAATCTCTCGAGACTTCTTTGTCTTGAATAATTGGAGCGAAAATACTCTAATTTAAGTTTACCAGAAAAAATTTATCGAGAATTCAATCCTATAAAATATTTGATTTCTCTTTTCCTTCATAGGTGAAAAAGATATTCTAAATGAAGAATAATCCTCAAAATAGTTTATGATCTTTCTAAATATACTCTCATTTGGAGTATCGCAAAAACAGGAATCCTCTTAAATGATTTCCACTGAGATTTTTTAGGATATCTTTTTCTAGTTGAACAAGATTAACATCTCCTATACCTTTATAAAAGTTTAATTTTACTTTGTGTTCCATGATTTTAAAACAAATTTTTTATTTATAAGTATTATTATAATGTAAACTAAACAAGAAAACGCCCTCGGCAGGAATTGAACCTGCGCGCCCAAAGGGCCCGGTTTAGCAAACCGGTGCAATAACCACTATGCGACGAGGGCAGTATTAAGCAATTTTGTTTAATTCTTCTTAAAATAGAATAATCTGACCTATTTTAAAGATTTTGTTTTTAAAATTATGCAATCTCAAATGTTTGAAGAAGTTGTCCAATTACTTCTTTTCCATTTTTTGCTAAAATAACAGGATAAATTTCTATTCTTGTGACATTTGTCAATTTTCCAGTTAAATCAAAAAAATATTCTTTTGTTTGAAGTGGTTTTAAAGAAGGGTCGTCAAGTTTGTATTCATAGCTGTTTGTATTGTTATAAAAAATTAAAAGAAAATAATCTGATAATTTTTCATTTTTTTCAAATAAATTTGTGATATCTCTTCTTACTTCTTCAAATATAAAATTTAAATTCGAAGCATCAGGTGCATAATTGTAATATTCTGGTTTAGTTGCAACTTGTTTAAGCATGTTCTCGTCTACAAATCCTGTTAAACCAATTGTAAAAATAATAATTCCATTGTCTTTGACTTCTTGTGCTGTTTGAATAACAATTTCAGAGCCTGCGTCATTTTGTCCATCTGTTAAGATTACCATTATTTTTTCAGAATTTTCTCTACCATTATTTAGTAAATCTTCTTCAGCAGTTTCAATTCCTGTTTGTATTGCTGTGCCTCCTTCCATTCCAGTGTTGTCAATAGCATTTATTAATTTTGTAAGATTTGATGTTAAAGTTTGTTTTAATTCTCCATAATTTCCAAAAACAACATAATTTATTTGTTCATCATCTTTTTTAGAATTAACAAAACTTTTTGAAGAATTTTTAGCAGCGTCGATTGAAATAATTGTTGGGTTTTTAGAAATTTGTTGAGCATTTCCCTTGAAAACTGAAATATTTACATTTTGGGAATTTGGAGGATTTGTCGACGGTCTTAAATTCCAACCCCATACTTTAACTTCCCAATTTCCTACTTGTGGGTTTTCAATATAAATTATTTGGGGTTTTGAAGAAATTCCATTAAAATATTCGTTGCTGTTTCCCAGAGAATCTGGGGGATCAACTTTTCCCCCAGTGTTTGGTTGACCTGAACCAAAAATCCATTCTCCTGAAGGTCTTCTTAAATTAAGTGAAAATTCTGAACCTTCAGAACCATTATATCCTTGTTTTTTATCCCACATCAACAAAATTGCAATTCGTGTGTTGCTAGAATTTACATTAAAAGTTTGTGAAGAACTATAAGAATTTCTTGGGACATTTAAATTATAAAAATTATACGAAGAAATAAGACTTGAGTCTAAATTAATTGTCCATCCACTTTGTCTCATACTTCCAGAACGATCTATGACTAGTCCAATATCTAATTCTGTATTATTTTCTTCTGTTTGTTTTTTAATTTGATATGAACCTGTAGCACAACAAAAAGTAATATTAATTTTTGAAGGGTCCTGTGAATCAATTAATACTTTTTTTATTTTAAAATTTTCACTTAGCAAAGAAACTTTTAATTCTGCTTTTTCTGAATTATTTTTTGCAAAGGAAAAAAGAATAACAGAAACAATTCCCAAAGCTATAACAACTAATAAAATTAACAAAATAGTTGTTATAACGTCTGAAAGGCCTCTTTTATCTTTCATTATTAATGTTTTGTAAATTTAATTAATCTCCTTTAGATTATAATCCTTTTGAATTCGTTGTTTTTGTTTTTGAAATTTTTTAAAAAATTATAGCGAGGGTGGGATTTGAACCACACGACCTCCGGGTTATGGGCCCGACGAGCACTCCAGGCTGCTCCACCTCGCTGAAATTGAATGTATTATCTAACTTTTAAAGGTTTCTTTATTGAAGTTTTTGTTTTTGAAAGAATTATTCAGAATATTCTTCTAAATCTGCTTCAAGGCAAAATGCTGCATCTTTGAGAAGTTTGTTATTTTGTTCTTTTGCTTTTTTATCTTTTTCAGAAACTAATTGTTCTGCAAGTTCAATATGTTGTTCTGCTAATTCAATTTCTTCATCTTTAATCTTTTTTATTTTTTTATTCATAACTTTACTTAGAAAATAAGGTATATAAATTTTGTTTTAATCTTTCTCAAATTTAAAACGCCCAGACTAGGATTCGAACCTAGGAGTCCAGAGGACCACGATTTCCAATCGTGTGCGTTAACCACTCCGCCATCTGGGCAATATATTCTACAGAACACATAATCTTTTTAAAGGTTTTTTCAAAGATAATTAATGGAGAAAAAAATTTGTTGAATGATCTTTCAAACAAAAATTTAAAAATGAATCATCAAACTTATTTTATAAAAAATGAACTTAAAATTCAAAATTATCAAAAAAGAATGAAGTTTATTCGAGGAAAATCCTTTCAAGGATTAAAAGATTATTTTGAATCAGATTCAATTAAGATTTATAATAAAGATATTATTTATTCTTTAAATCAGCAATTAGATTTGTTTCAATCAGAATATGGATTAAGAGTAAAATTGAGTCGTTTTTATGAAATTCTTACTAAAGGGATTTATGGGGGAGAATTAAAAGAACAATATGGAATAAAATTAAGTCCCCTTGAAAATTATTTATTAGTAGAACCAGATGTTTCTTGTAAGGATTTTTTTAGGGAAACTAAATCTATTAGTCCAGGACGTTGTTTACAACTAAAAGATGAACAAATGGCAAAAAATTTTTTATTAGAAAGATATAAAATAGATTTAAAAAAAGAGATTAAATTTGAGATATTTAGACATGGTATAAAAAAACTTCAATCAGATTATATAGAAAAAGATATTGAAATTCTTTTTAAAAAACTTGCAGATTCTACAAAATTTATGATTTCTTTACCCTTTAGAGTTATTTTTGACATTTATATTTCTGGAAAATGTTCTAGGCAAAAGGGAAATGAAAAGCATGATTCTTATACACGAATTGATTCATCTCCAATTAATGCTCTTTTAGCGTATCCAGAAGAAACATTAAATTATTTCAATGTGGAATTAGAAGGATTAAAAATAATAAAATCTAAATTGCCAGAAGGTATGAAATTAAATAATTTTGAAATTTCCCCATTTCCAATATTAATAATAAAAAATGTTAATTCTGAAAAATGGAGTGAAAAGTTTAATGAATTAATTAAGAATGAATATATTTTTCCTAGAGAGTTTAATATACATTTAAATTCTTTTTTAAATTCAAATAATAAATTAATTTTAAGAACCGAACCTGTTGAAGATTTAGAAGAAGAATTTCAGCCAATACCAAAAGAAGATGTTCCATTTTAATACAAAATCTTAAAAATATGTATTTTCTTGTTTGAAGTATGGGTAAAATTGTATTTCATGGTGGGGTTTGGAAGAAAAAAGACTTAGAAAAAGATTATTTTATTATAAAAGACGCATTGTATGTTGCACCAAAATCTAATGGTGCATATTTAGGAATACATGCTCCTAATAGGTCAGGAGAAGAAATTAATACTTTATTTGAAATACACTATTCTAATCCTAATTTTTTTAGAGATTATAGAAATGATAGTACAGAATTAGGACAAGAAGGAATTTGGATAGGAAAAAATTTGAGATTAAAAAAAATAAAAGATATTCTTGTAAAAATACCTAAGAGGGAAAGAGCATCAGGTAAGGCTTTAAGATATAGGTATATTGTTGCAGAAGTTGATGAAGAAAATAGTGAAAGAACTCCAACAGGAAGAGAGTATAAAGGAGTATTAAAAGAGTTTATGGAAAAATATGGGAAACCTTGTTATCCTGATGATTTAAGCAAAGAGGAAAAAAGTTTTTTTTATAATTCTATCCAAAAGACAATTAAAAATGGTAATAATACAAACAATTTGGAAATAGAAAATAATCCTAAAACATTGGAAAAAATTTTAAAGATATCATCGATAATTGCTTTTTTTGGAGGAATCTTTTTTTTATCTTCAACTTTAACAGGTAATATTATAGGAAATTCACAAATAGGTAATAATTCGATAATTAGTATTATCCTTTTTTTTTCTTCTTTCTTTCTTTATATTTTGTCAACTAAACAAAAAAGATGCAATCTTAATTTCCCAAAAGATAAACATAATTTTCTTTCTCACAAAATCTTAAAAACAAAGTTCTTTTTTTTATAAGATGTTAAAAATAGGTATTGATGACGCAGGAAGAGGTCCTGTAATTGGTCCAATGATTATTGCAGGATGTTTAATTGACGATAAAGATGAAAAATTTCTAAAAGAATTGGGAGTTCGAGATAGTAAAGAATTAACGCAAAAGCGAAGAGAATTTTTAGAAGAAAAAATAAAAGAAAAAGTAATATCTTTTGAAATTTCTATAATCTCTCCGTCAGAAATTGATGAATCTAATGCTCGAGGATTAAAATTAAATGAATTAGAAGCAGTTCATATGGCAAAAGTTGTAAACAAATTAAATGTAAATAGTTCATCTAAAATAAAATTAATCGTCGATTGTCCATCAACAACGATTTCAAAATGGAAAGATTTTTTGAAAACCAAAATCTCAGACCTTTCAAACTTAGAAGTTGTTTGTGAGCATAAAGCAGATAAAAATTATCCAGTTGTTTCAGCAGCTTCGATTTTGGCAAAGTGCGAGAGAGAAAGAGAAATGGAAAAATTAAGAAAAATTTATGGAGAAGAAATAGGAACAGGTTATCCTGCAGATCCTCTTACATGCAGGTTTCTTGAAAAAAATGTTAAAAAATTAAAAGATAAAGGAATATTTAGAAAGACTTGGGAAACTTGGAAAAATGCAGAAAACAACGCAAACCAAGAAAAGTTATTTTAAATTACCCTTATTTAACAGTTTCTTCGTCATCAGATTCAGCAAAAATTTTGTTTAAATATTCATCTGCCCAAGATTTTAAATCATAAATTCCTTCTATGTTCATTTCACAATCTTTTTTGAATCTTCCTGGACTAAGCCATATTTTATCTCTTTCTTGTTTAGATAAAAGAGCATTTCTATCGCTTTTGAATTTTAATAATAAATATTCTAATCCATTTCCGTTAAATTTGTTTCTAATTAAGTCATTCATTCCATCTATTTTATTGATTCCAGATTCTTCAAAATAATATTTAATGTTTTTTATTATTTCAGGAATGTAATCTGCGTCGTTGACAATGAAAAATGTCCACTCTGTTTTTAAATCATCAGAGTTTGCACTATTCTTTAAATTATATCTTATCGCTCTAGTGTTTTTTTTCATAGTTTTTTTATTCTGGCAATCTTTAAAAATCCTTCTATTCTTTTGTATGTATGCCTTACATAAAAAAATTGGTGATGTATGGGTTTAAAAGTTTCCCAAAAAAAACAGAACTCCCTTTTACTCCAGGGATAAATGTTATCCTCGGACCAAATGGTTCTGGAAAATCAAATATTTCTGATGCTTTATGTTTTGTCCTCGGAAGATTAAGTATAAAATCCATGAGAGCAGCAAAAGCAAAAAATTTAATTTTTTTAGGAACAAAAATTGCATCTCCATCTAAAGAAGCTTCAGTCGAAGTAATAATAGATAATTCAGATAATTCTTTTGGAATGGAAGAACAGGAAATTTTAATAAAAAGAATTGTAAGAAGAAACGGACAAAGTATTTATAAAATAAATGACAAAACAAAAACCCGACAAGAAGTTTTGTCTTTGCTTGCTCAAGCAGGAATTGATCCATATGGATTTAATATTATTTTACAGGGCGAAATTCAAAATTTTGTGAGAATGCAATCAGAAGAAAGGAGAAAGATAATTGAAGAAGTCGCTGGAATTTCTATTTATGAATCTCGAAAAGAAAAATCAATAAAAGAATTGGAAAAAACAGAAGAGAAATTAAAAGAAATTTCTGCAATATTAAGAGAAAGAACTGCTTATTTAAATAATCTGGAAAAAGAAAGGCAAGAAGCACTCAAATTCAAAAAACTCGAGAAAGAAGTCGAAGTCTTGAAAGCAAGCATTCTTAATGAAAATCTTATTGAAAAAAATAAAGAAAAAGAAAGAATAAATTCAGAAATAGAAAAGAAAAACAAAGAAATTGAAAAAATAAAAAAATTAAATTTGACATTAAAGACAAATGTAGATAGTTTAAATTCTAAAATCAATGAAATAAATATTACAATAAAAGAATCTACTGGAATAGAACAAGAAAAATTAAACAATGAAATAGCAAATTTAAGAGCAGAACTAACAGGTTTAAGGGTTAAATTAGAGAATTCTGAAAGAAAAATAAGTAATCTATCAAACCAAAAAAGAGAATTTGAACATTCCTTGACAGAATTAGAAGAACTTGTGGGAGAGTTAAAAATAGAATCTCCTGCATTAGATAAAAAAGAAAAAGAATTAAAACTAAAAAAGAAAGAGCTTGAAGAATTAGAAGAAAAAAGAAAAAAATTCTATATGTTAAAATCTGAATTAAAATCAGTTTCTGAACGTATTGAAGATAAAAAAAATATGCTTTTAAATTATGAAAATGAATCTAACTTTTTGCTCAAACAAATAAATGGACTTTCTTTAGAATTATTTGATAAAAAATCAAAACCAGAAAATTTAGAATCTCTTCAAGTTTCATTTCAAGAAAAAAGTCAGGCAATTGAATCATTAAAAATAAGAGAACAGGAATTAGAATTAATAATTCATACAAACGAATATGAAATTGACAAGCAAAAAAAAGTTTTGGAAAAAGTTTCTAAATTAGAAGTTTGTCCTCTTTGCAGAAGTAAAATTACACATGAACATGTTTCTTCAATAAAATCAGACATAAATCCAAAAATATCTCAACTAGAATCTGAAATAAAAAATTCAGAAAAAGAAATTTCTGAAATTTATAAGAAAATAGATTTACTAAAAAAAGATATTGAATTAATTAATTCTGAATTAAGTAAAAGAAAATCTGATTTGACTAAATTAATTTCAATAGAGGATAAAAAAAATCAAATAAAAATCTTAGAGGAAAAAATAAATCCATTAAAGCAAGAAGTTGAGAATTTGATTAAAAAAAGAAAGAATTTAGAAAATGATTTTGATCAAAATTCAAATGTTGATCAAAAATATGAAAATTTAAGAATTGAAATAGAAGAAATATCCTTGAGAAATAAAGAAAATGTAGATTCAGAGATATCTTTTAAGCAAAGGGAAATTGAGAGAATTGAAGTTTCTTTGAAACAAGTTGTTCGTGATGAAAAAGAAGTAAATGAAGAATTATCATCAATTCAAAAATCAATTTCAGAAAAAGAAAAAACTCTTAAGCAAAAAAGAGATTCAGAAGAAGAATTAACAAAAAAATTCCAAAAATTAATTTCTCAAAGAGATGAATCTCAAAATAAGATTCGAGAAATTGAGTCAGAAATTTCTAATAAAAAAAATGAAATTTATGGATTAGAACAGGATTGCAATAATTTCAAAATTGAAAGAGCAAAAGTCACAGCAGAATTAGAGAACATCCAAGAAGAACTTTCTGAATTTAAAGAAGTTGAAATTGTTCATGGAAATAAAGAGAATCTTTCATCAAAATTAAAAAATATTCAAGATACTTTGATGAGAATTGGTTCTGTAAATTTAAGGTCTTTGGAAGTTTATGATTCTGTAAAAGAAGAATATGATAAAATAAATGAAAAATCAGAAATTATTGTTAATGAAAAAGAAAAAATTCTTAAGATAATTCATGAAATTGATGTCAAGAAGAAAAAAACATTTCTTAAAACTTTAGAAGAATTAAATTCAATTTTCTCTAGGAATTTTGCAGAATTAAGTACAAAAGGTGAAGTTTGGTTGGATTTGGAAAACAAAAAAGATCCTTTTGAAGGAGGTGTAAATATCACAGTCAAGACAGGACACGGAAAATATTTCGATGTCAAATCTCTTTCAGGAGGAGAACAAACTTTAGTTGCTCTGTCTTTAATTTTTGCAATTCAAGAATTAAAACCATATTGTTTTTACATTTTGGATGAAATTGATGCTGCTCTTGATAAAAGAAATTCAGAAAGACTTGGAAATTTACTTAAGAAATACATGCAAAAAGGACAATACATTGTTATAAGTCACAACGATGAAATTATTTCAAATGCAACAAACATCTTCGGAGTTTCAATGCACGACGGAGTCAGTAAAATTATCAGTTTGAAATTGGATTAATGTTCTGATATTGATGAAAAATTATCAATTGCTTTTATAGTGCCTTTTACAAAATAATAACTTACTGTTAAAATAGAAGTTACTATCCCTGTGTCTTGTGCATAATTAATGCTTTCTTTTAAAGAATCCAAATTTGAGTTATAGTCAAATCCTTCTTTAATAAAATAAGTTGCTCCAAAAACAACCAATCCATTTCTTAATGTTTTTAATCCTATTTTTCCAAAATCTTTTATTGCTTCTAAATTTTTAGGCATTTTAATTATTCGATTTGATTTGAAATATATTTGTCATAAGCTCTTTCCCAGTCATCTAATGTAGGTTGATAAATTTTTGAACTATCGGATATTCCCATTAATTTATAAATTTGAAATTGTTCGTCATAACTTAATCCGTTTTTATCTTTGTCTATTTCTTCTATTAAGGATTTCTTTTTAATTTCTTTTATTAACTTTTGTCTTGAATTTTCTTTTTCTTTCTCAATTCTTTGTTTATGTCCATTTATAATTTGTTTTGGTGTCCAATCATTAGTCATAACTCCCCAAAGAACCCAGACACTTAAAATCGTAGTATATATCAAATTTCCTATTATTTTTGATGAATAAACTTTTCCAGAATCTTTGTTTTCTTTTTTTGATAAATGGTCGTTATATATAGAAGCATATCCTAAATATCCAAAAGGCACAGCCAATGAAACATTTCCTATTATTTTTTTTGTTCTATCTGATAATTTTTTCATTTTAATCTTTAACTCCAATTTCTAATTTACTTTGTTTTCCTCTTTCAGTGAGATCAATTAAAACAAGTTTTACTTTTCCTTTTGGTTTATTATACTTAGATTTCATAAATTTTTCTTTTAATTTTTCAAACATTTCTCCTTTTGCATTTTCATATGCTTTTTTATCTATGTCATCTAAATTATCTCCAACATCTACAAAAGTTTCATTCGAATTTCTTATAATAGGTCTTGTATCATAAAATATAGAAACTTTATTATAATCAGAAAATTCTGTAAAATCAATATTCAAAATGTAAACAGGAAGTTCTTTTTCAGGGTCTTTGAATAATTTGCATTTGTAAATTAAAGGTTTTGTTTTTGGCATTTTATTTTTATTCTTCTAATTCTTTTTCTAATTTTCCTCTTTTTGTTAAATCAACAATTTCAATAATATAATTTTCTTCATTTTTTGCAGTTTCATATTCTTTCCTATGGATTTGTGCAATTTCTTTTGCTTTGTTATATAATCTTTTATCTGCTTCTTCAATGTCTTTTGCTATTCCAAATGCTTCTACTTGGCCCATATGAAATCTTTTATTTAATAAAAAGAAACCATCAAGTATGTTTGCAAAAACAAAACTTCTTCCACCGCCTTGAGCTCTAAGTGCAATTTCATAGTTTAATCCCTTCCAATCACAAATTTCCACTTGCTTAATTATTTCCATTTTATTTCTTGTTTGTTTTTGTTTTTAAATATAATTATCCTTGATGATATATTTTGTTGAATTAAATCTTAAAAAAGAAAGGGTGAAAGTATAAAAAAAATAAAAAAATAAAAAAGAAAAATTAGTAATAACTTTCACCAAAGTCTTCTGTGTTTTTTTCTGGTTTCTTAGCTAATAGAACAATAAGAACAACTAATAATACTACAAAGATTATTGCCAAGATTATTGATAAAATAACTGTAGAGTTAACTTTCTTACCTTCTGCAGTTAAATTGTAGTCAACAACTTGAACAACCTTTCCGTTTGAAAGAACACTTACTGTGAAGTCATTTGAGCCTTCACTTTTTGCTAAAGCAGAAAATTGTACAGTCTTACTTGAACCAGCACCGACAGCAACTACACTTTCTTCAAGTTCAGTTGTTATTCCGTCAGATTCAATTAAAATTGTGTAGACCTTAACATTATCACTAGGGTTAACTAATAATAAAGTAAAATCAGCTTTTTCTCCTACAGCAACAGTTTTTTCAGTGTTTGTAGCAATAACTTCGTTTGAAAAGTCATTCTTGATTACTATTTGCTTAACTTCAGTAGTTTCTGTGTCGTCGTTGTAAACTGTGAATTCAAGGTCATAAACACCTTCTTTGGCACTGAATGGAACATCTAAATATAATTTTCCAGCAACAGTGTCTTTATCACAATCATCGTCGTTACATTCTTCCATAGTAACTAAGTCTCCAACCCAAACAGGTCCTTGACTTAATCCTAATTCTGTAATGCTAGCTTTCACATAAACATCATCTAAATCATTGTATCCCATGTTCTTAAGAACGAATTCAACTGAAAGTTTGTCACCAGCTTCAATTGAACTAGGAACTGAAAGAGATTTCACTACTGCGTTGTATGAAGGTCTTTGAACTAAAAGTTTAACTTGTTCAAGTTCTGTTTTGTGGTCTTTACCATCTATTTCAATGTTAAGGTAAACCATATCAGAAAGTTGGTCTTTAAGTTCATAAGGAACTTTTAAAGTCAAAACTTTTCTGTATGCAAAACCTGCTTCAACATCGAAAGAACTTGTCATTGTATCAACTTTAACTTTTTCGCCTTCGATTTCTGCTTCAACAGTTACGTCAGAATCATCAACTAGTGAATTGAAGTAAACTTCAATTTTTATTGTTTCACCAGCAACAACACTAACTACGTTGTTATAAGCATTGATGTTTTCAATTTCAACAGTGTAATCGTTTGTGATTTCACCAGCACTAACAGTTGCTACTAAAAATAAGGCAATAGCAAGAGTAGCTAAAGAAAACATTACATTTCTAGTTTTCATTTGCTTTTTGTTTTTCATTTATTTGTCAGAAAACTTTGTTTTCTGTAATCTTAGTATTGGAAGAATGCTTTATAAAGTTTGTCATTTTAAAGTGAACATAGTTTAACTAAGTGTCCTTACAAAGAGGGACATTTTCATTGATTTAATTTTTTAAAAATTTTTAAAGCATTTATAGAATCATTAATCATGTCTGGAGATTCATTTATCACGACGGTATTTTTGTTTTTTGGAAGATTTGAAATTAATTTATGTAATTCTTCATCTGAAGTTTTTTTATGATTTTTTTCTCCTTTAATTCCGTAATCTATTCCAGAAAAATGAATATGTAATTCTTTTAAATTTTCAAATAATCTTAATGTTTCTTTAAATTTATAATCTCCATTGGAACGTGCCAGAATATGTGCAAAATCAATACATGCAAAGCATTTTGTGTCCTTAACAAGCAATGCTATTTCTTCAATGCTTCCAAAAACATTTATTTTTCCCATTGTTTCAGGAGCAAGTTCAGGCGTGTATTTATTTTTCTTTTTAATTTCTTGCAATTTCAAAATTTCATTTTTTATATTTTCATAAGTTTCTTTTTTGGATTTTTTTCCATAAAAACCTGCGTGAAAAACAACACATTTTGCATTCAAATAAGTTCCAATTTCCAAACATTTAACAATTCTTTGTTTGCTTTTTTCAATTTTTTCAGGTTCTTCTGAATTTAAATTAATCCAATAAGGCGCATGAATTGATAATGAAATTCCTAAATCTTTTGCAATCTTGCTAATTTTTTCAGCCTCTTCTTTATTTATATAAACACCATAAGTAAATGCAATTTCACATGCTTCAAGCCCATTTTCTTTTAAAAATAACAAAGTTTTTTCTGCATCTTTTACAGAACCCAATCCTGCTGGCCCAAATTTTATTTTGTAGATTGTCATGATTAAGATAAGGAAAAAAAGTTTTATAGAAGTTTTGGGTTGAAAGAATTTAGGTTTACACTTTTACTTTCAGACTCAATTTATCTTTTGTCAAGAGTTATTTTATCGCCATATTCTGGTGTGATTGAAATTGTTTTGTCATCCATTTCTAGTCCATGATAGTCAGGAAACATGGGTCTTAATATATTTCCTCTTAACAAATACAACATTGGATCCATATGGATTTTTGCCATTTGTGAGAGAGGATAATCAAGAGAACTTGGTTCAGTCCAAGCATGATCTTCATAAATTTCTTTTAGTTTTTCTCCTTTCTTTCCATAGAAAACCATTTCTTTCATTTGAAAACCTTTTCCGATAGCAAAGTCCATTTGATATCTAAATAATATGGCTGCTTCATTTTGTTTATTATCTATAACAAACTCTTTAATTAAAGGAACAACATATTCTATTCTTGCAATATCATGAGAACCTACGAGTTCTTGAAATTGTTCATATATTTCTTTTTCAAAGTCAGTCTCAGGAAGAGGCATTCTGTATCTTGAATTTCCATCTTTAAAACTAACATTATTTGCAAGAATCCTCATCCTATTTATATAAGGAAGTTTATGTGCTTCTACAGGAATCACTCTCCAAATTTTCTTTTCTAAAGTTTTTTTGTTTGCCATTTTATTTATCTTGGATATCAGAATAGCATATTCTTTTATAAACTTTTCGTTAGTTTACTACTTTATAGTTAATAAGCAAACCCTAATTTTTATTTTATTAATCTAGCTTTTTTCAAAACCAAAAACAAAGTTCCAACAATTGCAAGAATTAATAACATTAGTCCAACAAAAGTATATTTTCCATCTTGAAAAGGTAGAGATATATTCATACCATAAATACTTGCAATCAGCGTCGGTATTGAAATAAAAATAGTCACAATTGTCAAAGCAGTAACAGTTTTGTTCAAATCATTTGATAATTTTGTAGAATAATATGTTCTTGCGTTTGAAATAGATTTAAGAGTTTGTTTACATAAATTAAGGGTTTGATTTAAATCAATAATTGCATCTTCTAGATTTTGTTCATCTTTTTTCAAGAAATGCAATGACTTATCTCGTAAAATTCTTTTATATGTGCTTATGTTTGCTTCAAAAACAGAAATATATTCATTTAATTTATCTTCATAATTTATCAAGTCTTCAATGTCTTTTGTTTTAAGTTGACTTAATTTGTTTCTATTTTTTCTTATTTCTTTTCTTATTTTTTGTATAGATTCTTCAAATAGTTTTGAAACTAAATTCAAAACCTTAACAAGGTTTTTTGAAATCAAGAAGCTCATGAATCTTGATTTTTCGTTTAAAATTCTTTCAAATATTTCTAAAGAAGTTTTTGAAAAAGTAATGAAATGATTTTTTCCATAAATAATTAAAAATGAAGAATCATATTCTTGAGATATATTTTCAGTAGGAGTTGTCAAATAAATATATGTTTTTTTGTTATCTATTTCAAATCTAGGGTTTTCATGAATATCTAATCCATCAATTAAATTTGATTTACTTAAACTAAATTCTTTAACTAAAAATTCAATTTCTTCGTCAGAAGGGTTTGTAACATTAACCCAGCATCCTTCTTCAAAACTTTCAATTTTTTTAATTCTTTCTTCGTCTTTTATTTTCTTAAAATACTCAATCATAATAAAAACAAGAAAAATTGTTATTTAAATTTAATGTAAGTTTTAAAAACTTAACAATTTTATTTTCGTATCTGTTGTTGAAAAGTTTTTGGCAACAATCAATTGAATTCCTTCTTCTTCACAAGAATAAATTATATTTTTTGTAGCACTTCCATCAAGAATTATTATTGCTGGTTTTTCATGCATTCTTCTCAAGGTGTTTTCAAGCATTTTCAAACCTGTTGATTTGATTTCTTTTAATTCAGAATTTAGCATTATTACTTTTTTAGAGCCTTCATTGTCTTTTGAAATTTCTTTTAATTTTTGTTTTGAATCAGAATCTAAAATAAAATTAAATTCCTGCCTAGAATTTTCTCTTTTATTATCTCTGAAGTTTCTTTTGTTATCTGAGAAAAATTCATTTGCAGGAATTTTTTTTCTTAAAGCCATTAAAATTTCTTTACCAGTTAGTTCTTCAACTTCTTTTCCATCTGGTGCGATTACAATATATGAAATTCTTGCGTTTTCCATTGCATTTTGAATAATCAATTTGCCTCCTCTATCTCCGTCGACAAAAAGAGTTATTTCTTTTTCCTTGCTTAGTTCTCTTACTTCTTCAGGAAGTTTTGTTCCGTTCATACCAACAACGTTTTTTATCCCTGCTTTTAAGAGATTTACAACGTCTGCTCTTCCTTCAACTACAATTATGTCTTCACCTGAAAGATCACCTGAAGCAAGTTTGCTTAGCCCATATTCTTTGATGTCTGCAATTTTAGCAGAATCTTTGATTTCATTTGAAATTTCCCTTGAATTTGCAGAGCCTTCAATTTGAGACATTAATTTTTTTGCTCTATCAATAATGTAGTCTCTTTTACTACCTCTTACATCTTCAATTCGATCAATTTCAATTTGAGCATCGCTTGGTCCAACTCTTTCAATAGTTTCAATAGCAGCAGCTATCAATGTTGTTTCAGATTGGTCTAATGCAGTTGGGATTTTTATTTTTCCAATAGTTTGCTTTTCTTTTCTCTCTAACTCTACTTCAATTCTGCCGATTTTTCCTTCTTTTTGAAGGTCTCTCATTTCTAAATCAGCTCCAAGCAATCCTTCTGTTTGTCCAAATAAAGCTCCGATTACATCAGGTTTTTCTAAAGCACCTTCTGCAACTAAAGTCGCATGTATCATATATTTTATTGAAACTGGACTTACTTTTGCCATTTTGATTTTCTAAATGGATTAAACGAAATTTTTAATTTCAGTTTAGCCATGTTTTGTTTCTCCGTGTTTAATTTGTTAAGGACTGAGAGTCCCTTTAGAAAAATACCTATATTTCTTACAAGTAATCACTCGCTAAAAAAATGAGCGTGATGATGATGTTATAATGTGATAGTGATATCTTTCTAATATCAAATATAATGAAAACAGCTTTTTAAAGGTTTTCCCTATTTTGGCTTTGTTAAATAAGTAATGTATGTTAAAAAAGTTAATTAGCACCTTTAGATAAATTACATTTATTACATAAAACTTGCCCATTTTCAAGAGTTGTTTTTCCACCTCTTGAATGAGGAATTATGTGGTCTGCGTGAAAATTATTATATTCTACTTTTTGTTTGCATTCCTGACAAATACCCTCGTTTTTTCTATAAATTGCTATCCTCTCAATTTCTGTAAAACCTCTATTTGTATCTAATGGTTCTAAATCTTTAGCAAATAATAAAAAATAATTCATTAAAATTTCGTGTCTGGTTTTTATTGAATTTGCACCATCAGATGAATGACTTATTGCATTCAAAAATTTTAATAATTCTGGATTATTTTCTTTTTCTTCTGTTTCTCTTAATTTGTCCTGAAAATAAATAACAAAATTTTTAATTAAATCTTCCTTATCTTTTAATGAATATTCTTTCATCAAAGTAGAAATTAAAAGATACAATGAAACTATTCCCGCCCTCGTATGTAATTCGGGAGTTTTAGTTTCAAAAGCACGAGATAAAAAGTTTATTACTTTTTTTACTTGTGTCGGTGCTTTTCCATTTAAATCTAAATTTTTATTTTCTGTGTGCATATCTTCTAAAATCTTGAATTTAACATCTTTCATTCCTAACATCTCAAGAGCCAAAATTTGAGAACACATTTGATAATAAGCACCTCTATAGTCTCTTACATTAATTGCATCAGAGAAAAACTTTGTTTTTGTTAGTTCTAAAATAAAACTTCTAATATTTCCTGTTTCTGCTTTAAGTTTTTCTCCAGCAGTTAAGGGCATTCCTTTTTGTAATCTTTTAAACATCTCTTTTGTTTCGTCATCTGAAGCATTAACTATTTCAAAAACCATTATTTCGTAATCATAAAATCTATCTTGTATTTCTGTTGGTAATTCTTTAAAAAATTTCCCCGCAAATTCAGGAGAATATTTTTTTGAGAGGGGAAACTTATCATCAAAAAAATCAAATACTGCCGTGCATCTTTGTTGCCCATCAACACATTCATAATATCCATTTTCTAAAACTCGAAAATAAATTGGAGGAATGTGCATTTTTTTAAGAATTGTATCCATAAGAAGTTGTTGTTTATCTTTTGACCAAACCTTTCCTCTTTGATATTCTTCTGGACTTAATTCTATATCAGCTCTTCTTCTATGTAATTTTAATAATATCTTTGGATGAGGATGTATTTCCATATTAAATCATAATCAGAACATTATTTATATCTTCTTCAGGTACCACATACATTTATAAATAATCGGTACCTCATTAATTTATGAAGATTATAAAAGTTCTTTCAAAAAAGGTGAAAGAAAAAGATTATTATAAGTATATTGTTACACTTCCTAAAGAAGCTGTTGAAAAATCAAGGTTAGAAGGAAAACAAATTAAGGCTGAAGCAGAAAAAAATAAAATTTGTTTAGTTAAAGAGAAAAATTAAATTAATTTAGGAGAAGTTTTGATATAAATGGATTTTCTGAAATCATAGGTTTTTTTATAATATAATCTTTTATTTTTAATTTTTCTAAAAACACTTCCGTTTGTTTTTTCAATTCATCCATAATCCTATTAGAATTATTAGTTATGTTAATATTTTTTGGTTCTAATTTTCCTTCGTCAAATTTCTTATAATAATAAGAATCAGAATCAAAGAATCTTGCCTTGTGTTTCCATATTTCTTGTTGGTCCATATGTTCTGTTTTTGCATTTGGATTGAATTTTTGTGGCTCACGATTAATTCCAATGATGTTTGCACCGCCAATACTTGAGAGTATATCTGAAGAAGATGTATTTTGACTTTTAATATTAGATAAGATTTCTCTTTTTATGTTTGTAAAATAAAATATTGACTCTTTAAAAAAATCTTTTGGTTCAAGAAGTCTTCTTATTCTATTTATTCTTGCAGAAGTATTTTTATTTATTGCTTTTCCCTCAAAATCAAACCAAATATAATAATATTCTTTTTTTCTATAATGTTCTATTAATTTATTTATACTATCCATAGACATTCTCATTGATATTGGAACAAATAGTGATTTGGAATTTCTTTGTTTAAGGAAATCATAACAATAGTCTATAAATTTTATGTAATCATCTATGGAAATAATTTTGTTAGTTATACTTGGAATTGTTACTATACTATTTGAATGGCTATACAAATATTCTAAGAATGAATCAAATGTTTCTTTGTTATTTTTATCAGATAGTGGATTAAAACAGAGTGTCAAATTTATTGTATTAAAAAATTCAGAAGCCCATTTCTTGTTTTGAAAAAAATCGTCTATCTTTTTATCATCTTCTGAGGCGACTATATTTTTTATTTGTGAGAAGTCTTTTATATACTTTGAAGTTTCAATAATCTCTTTTTTATTTGTAGAATTAATAGAATCTTTTCTAAGAAATTTTATGTCAAAAGTCTTTTCTGGCATTTCAAACCTTTTATTACCTATGCTAAATCTTTTTATTTGTTACTATGATTAAATAATCACATCAATTCACTAAAAATCAAAAAATTCAATAAAACTAAACAAAATGAAATTATTAAAAACCAAAAAGAGATTTAATTTTCTCCAAATTTTTGGTTCTTTTGAAAGAATGTTATTTGGGTTTTCTGATTACTTTTTAATTTTTTTATTAATCCTTTTCATATGGGTTTTTCATATATTTTTTGCAGGAATTACAAATTAAATTCATTGCTTTTAATACAGGATCTTTTATTGCAAGAGATAATTTTTCTAAGCCTGAGGATAATTGGATTCTTCCTTCTCCAAGTTTTTTTCTTGAAGGTCTTTTTAAATCATCTTGTGTTTCTTTTAGATATAATTTTTCAAGACATTTATATACCTCTAATTGATAAAAATAATTTGTTTTAAAAAATTTTTCTGCAAATTCTTTTGGAGAGTATTCGTCAAAATTTTCAGGATGTTTATTTTCATCCATTTTTCTAATTAATTTCCTCGTAAATGTTTTGCTTCGTTGAATTTACCAAGTTTTTCATATAAATTCATTAATCTTTCTTTGATTTCTTTCTTTTCCGTTTCTGTAAGATTCATTGTCAGCATTTTCTCATAAAGTTTTGTTGCTTGACTGCTTTTGAAATCTTTAACCAAATTTTCAGCATATTCTTTACAAAATTGCTTAAATTTAGAAGCAATTTCTGTTTTTTCTCTTACTTCTGCTTGTAAAATTGCCTTTTTTATAGATTTATCTGCTTCAAAGAATTCACCTGCTTTTAGGTAACTTTCTGCTTCTTTAATGCAATAACCAACTTTTTCTTTTGTGTTCAAGCAATTATTTCCAACTTCTTTGTAAGCTTTAGCAGCGTCGAAAAACATTCTTTTTTGTCCATAAATTTCAGCTAATTTTAAATAAGCGAATTTTCGCATTTCAATAGGAGGCATTAATTTCAAATATCGATTTAAATAATCAATTTGTATAAATTCACCTTTTCCATTTAAGAAACTTTCAATCTCGGTTTTTCTCATGTCTTTTGTTAACATACCTATAAGAAAAAATGTGGATATTTAAGGATTGTGATGATTAACTCCTTAAAACATAATCTAATATAGAAGATTCTTCAGATAGTTCATTTTCATAAAAAACATATTCATCAATCTCACATTCACAAGAAATATCTTGTTTTTTAAGGGTGTCGTTCAAATCTTTTAAAAATTGTTTTTCTCTTTCAATGTAAGCCATTTCTGATTCGAGATTTTTTTTAGCATTTTCTAAATGGTAAAAAGTAGAAGCCCCATAAGATAAAGATATTTTTTCCAATGCTTTTCTTCTGTATTTTATTTGATAAGATACAACATCAATAATTATATTTTTTGTTTTGTCGTCCATCAACTTTTAACAATATTCACAATATCCCCCAAATATCACTAACCTCATTTTTTATTTTTACTCCGTGTCTATGTAAAAAAGAATTTTTTATAGAAGCAGTTTCATCTATTAAATTATCTTTTGTTATCAATCCCCCCATTGTAAATGTTCCAACAATTTTTCTTTCTCCATCAGTTTTTCCACCAACAGAAATTCCTTTGCTTGAGATTAATAATTTTTTATTCCATTTCCAAGAATGAGATTTAAGTAGATAGAAATTTTGTATGAAATCAGTAGCAGACATTTTTGGAATATCTTTAACCATGTTCACAAAATTTTTTGATGCCTCTTTTCCTAAATTAGATTCTATTAAAGAATACAATTTTTCAAGAATAGCATAATTTAAATCAGAGGTTGTTGCTCCCCTTGCACTATAAAATTCAGGGTTTGGAGAAATTCCTGCTTTGTCCAGAATTTCTTCTGCAGTTAATTTTGTTAAGTTATTCATCTTTTTTTAATCCTTTATTCATTTAAAAAGATTATGGTAATAAATTATCATTTTATAATTTTAATCTTTTAAGAAACTTAATTTGATTGAGTGATTTTTTCTAATCTTGTTTCAGGAACTATTAACTTAGCTCTTTCGTCTTTGAAATATTCTGAGCCAACATTTTTTATTAATTCTACTTTATATTTTCTTAAACCCAATATAAAATATCCAAATAAATTTGGTCTTACAACTTTTTTTATTTCAACTCTATCAAGTGAATTTTTTATTTCAGCTATTTCTCCGACTTGATAATTTATTCTTCCTGGAAGATTGTTTCCGTATTTTATTTTTTTCATTTTAATTTTATAATTTTTGTTCGAGTTATTATCAAAAAAAGTTAATATATAAATCTTGTGGTAATTATCTGAAAATTCTTGCAATCAACCCCTTTTTTAATTTACTTAAATCTCCTTTTATAATGTCACCTGTTGTCTCATTGTTAAGTTCAATTGTCAACCTATCATTTTTAAAAATTCTTCTGATTTTTTTAAAAGAATAAAAATTTCCTTCAAAATAAATTTTTTTATCAATAATAATCGTAGGATGTATTTCTGAACTAATGTAATTAAACAAGCAACTAACAGGCATAATCTTTAAATCTCTCGCAGAGCAATGATAATATTTTTTATTGGAAGTGACTGCAACACTTTCTCCATTTTGAAATTCTTTATTGCAATCCGAGCATGAATATTTATTTTCTGTCATTTTATTTCAACTCCTTTTCAAGTTTACTTTTTTTTGAACTTTCTTCATCGATTTTAACTAGTTGATAAATTTTTGCACAAAGCATTCCTAGTAAAGTTATATTTACTCCAACTTGTACATTCTGAGCTGAGTTTTTTTTATCAATCGTTCTATAAAAACCATAACTTCCTAATCCAAATGCTGTTATTAAACTCCCATACATAATTGTTTTTTGAATTTTGTTCATTTTAAATTTGTATTTTATTTTTCTTCTTCGTAAACTGAAAAACCATATCTATCTTCTTCAGGAAAATATTTTATATATATTAAACAATCTTTTTTCTTTGGTTCCAAGAGTATACCCCCTAACTTTAAAATTTCTATACGACTATCTAAATTTGTTATTTTTAATGGCCCACCCATAAAAGGATGTGTTTCGCTTAATATTTTTTTTAATTTATTAAAATCTTTTTTGTTTGTCATTTTAAATTTTGTTATCCTTTAGTTTATTTGTTAAATCTTTTGAAACTACGCTAAATTCATTAATTAATTCTCGAATTTTATTTGTTTCTGGAATGAAATAATTATTAACCCAATTATTAAATCTATTTATTCTTTTTTTTTCTTTTATATCTAAATAAGCCTTTGTTCCAAATCCCACTAATGCAATTCCCCCTAAAGCGATTAATTCATATTCAACCATTTTAATTTTTTTTGTTTGTCATTTTTTTTAAATTTTTCAGAACTCTTCTCTGAAGCCAATCATCCTCTTCATTTCTTCAGACTTATTTTTTCTTTGTAATTTCGTTGCACATACCAGCTGCAACAGTTGCACCAGCGTCTCTAACTGCGAATTTACTCATGTATGGATTTTCTTTTTGAGTTTCAATACATAAATTTCCTTGTGGTTTTATTCTAACTTTAGCAGTATCTCCGTTCTTTAAAAAATCAGGGTGTTCTTTAATAACTTCACCAGTTGCAGGATTAATTTGTGAAATTAATTCTATGAATTGGCAAGGAACTTGAGCAGTGTGTATGTGGAATACAGGAGTATATCCTTTAGCTAAAACAGTTGGGTGATTAATTACTGTAATTGTAGCAATGAATTCTTCAACAACTGGGCAAGGTGCACTTGCTTCACAAATAACATCTCCTCTTGCAACGTCTTTCTTTCCAACACCTCTAATATTCACACCAACATTTTCACCAGCAAGAGCTTCAGGTAAAGATTCGTGATGAGCTTCAATAGATTTAATTTCTCCAGAAATACCGTCGCCAGTTCTTCCCGGAAGGATTTTTATTTTTTGTCCAACTTTTAAAATACCTGTTTCAACTTTTCCAACAGGAACTGTTCCAATACCAGTAATTTCATAAACATCTTGTATTGGCATTCTCATAGGAAGAGTAGTTGGTAATTCAGGAGCAGGGAACAAATCCATTTGTTCAATGATTGTTGGTCCTTTATACCAAGGCATTTTATCAGATTTCTTGAAAACATTTTCTCCTTTTAATCCAGAGCATGCAATAAATGAAGTATTGTCAGGGTTTATTCCAACACCTTTTAATAATTTTCCAACATCTTCTTTAACTTTTTTGTATTTGTCTTCGCTGTATTCAACAGCATCCATTTTATTAACTGCGATTGCAATATTTTTAACACCCATTGTTCTTAATAACCATAAGTGTTCTGTTGTTTGTGGTTGAACACCTGCAGGAGCAGCAATAACTAAAAATGCAGCATCTGCTTGTGAAGCACCAGTAATCATGTTTTTAACAAAGTCTCTGTGTCCAGGTGCGTCGATGATTGTGATTTGATATTTTTGTGTAAGAATTTTTTTATAAGCTAAATCAATTGTAACTCCTCTTTCTCTTTCTTCTTTAATTTTATCCATAACATATGCGAATTCAAAACCAGCTTTACCATGTTTTTCAGCTTCAGCTCGTAATTTTGTCATTTCTTGTTCAGAAACAGCACCAGATTGGAACATTAATTGTCCAACTACTGTTGATTTTCCAGCATCAACATGCCCTACAAAAACAACATTCATGTTTGGTTTATCTTTAGCCATTTTGATTTTTTGTTTTTTAAATGGGTTCTAGCCAACCTTTGTTGAGCTTAGCCATAGTTAGTTAATAAAAAATAAGGTTTATAAATATTTCGTTTAATTGCTTTTTATTTTTTAGTTATATTTATTTGCTTCAAATTTTATCGTCGGATTTTAAAATTTGGTAGTTGATATATAAAATTGTAAATAAAAAGAAAATATCTATAATGATTTTTTCTCTCCAAATTTTCCTCTATAACCTATCTGAAGTTCTTTATCTGGATTAGTTGAATTATATTTTTTTATGAATTTTTCTTCGTCAAGATAAAATTTTCCTTCTTTATATCTGTTCTTAAATTCTTTTATTATTCTGTAGAATTTTTCAAGGTTTGAAAAAATTTTATCTTTTCTTAATTCATTAAGTTTTTTTGATTCTTTGTCTATTAAATCAAAAAATTCAAGTAAAGTTATTTTTTCACTTAACAAATGTAATCGTCTTTCTATTGCCTCAACTGCAATTTCTTCACAATAAGTATCTCCAGTTAAAAAGAGGATTGCTCTTGCTTCATTTAATTCTTCCCAATTTGAATTTTTATCCTCAATAATTTCTTGATATTTATTCCAAAGTTTATCTAATTCTTTTTTAATTTTTTCAGGGTCCATCATATAAGTATATTTCATTAATTGAATCATTTTTATCTAAAGAATTTGATTAATTTAAATCTTTTTAATTATATTTTCTAATTTTGATTTTCCTTTATTCCAAAATTCTTTTTTTAATAAAAATAAATCTGCACCATTTTGCATAGCTGATTTTCTATAACTATTGTTGCTACTTGCACAGATAATTGGAAAATCCATTCCTTTTTCTTTGCTTTTTTCTTTTGCTAATTTAATTAAGTCTAAGCCTTCTGTTGTTTGTTGATTTAAAGGTAATCTAGGATTATAATCAAGATTGACATCAAAAATCCCTACAGAATATTGTTCAAGATTTCCATTTATAGCTTTAAGTGCTTCAGAATAATTTGTTTTCCAATCAATTTCAAAATCATTACCAAGAGCTTTGCTAGTATTTTCATAACATTGCTTCATGTCTTCTACATATAGTATTTTTTTCATAATATTTGTTGTTTATTAAACTATATAAACTTTTCCATTTGTAACTACTTATAAGAAACTACAAAATCAAAAGATTTATAAAGATTAAATTTATTATTTTTTTATGGTAAAAGAATCAAAATTAATAAAAAAAGTAAGCGGTTTAAAACCAATTAAATGGGTTGCTGATACTTCAAATCAAGTTTTTAGTAGAAAAAATTTAAATGAGTATGGTGTTCCTGTAATGGTTGGATTTACTTTATTTGCAGGGTTAGAAACTCTTGGTTATATTGATGGAATGTTTGATGCATTAGGTGTTTCTGGAGCATCAAAAATGAATGCATACGCTGTTATTGGTCCAGGGTCAAAAATCGGTTGTGTTGCAGCAATGAATTATGAAAAATTTGCGAATACAGATTATAAACAAATTGCAAAAGATACTGCAAAAGATTTTGCTCAACTATTAAAAAATACTTCAAATAATCTTAAAAATAGTTTTTATGAATTTGCAGATGCACAAATAAACAATCCAAATCTTTTAAAATCTTGTAAATAAATATTAGTTTATTTTTCTAAATTTGTTGAATCGCAATCTTCAAAATTTATTGTTTTTTCTAATTTATTTATTTTAGTTGAATCTATTGGGTTTTCTGTATTAATTATATTTTTTATTTTATCTTTTGCAATTTGAACAATATTGTATTCTGCGGGGTTCCATACGTGAGTTACTACACCATTAATTAAATATGCTGTTGTTCCTGCAACTTTAATTATTAAAGGTATTGTAAATATGAAATCTGCTGCAATTAAACCTTTTTTTCTTTCTTCTTTTGATTCATGATATTGTTTTGTTAAATCATAGATAGCAAATAATCCTCCAATAACTGGTAAAGGATAAATTACCCATCTCATCCATTTTGAAGTTTTTTTCCAACTCATCAAGTTTTTAGAATTTTTGGATTTATAAATTTAGTCGTGATTAATATAGAAATTATTGTCCAAGCAATCCCAATTAAAATTCCTCCAAAAACATCACTAAACCAGTGGACATTCAAATAAATCCTACTGAAACTAACAAATAGAATAAGAATAATATTTATTGTAATGAAAATTATTTTCAAACTTTTTATTTTTATTTCGTCTTTAAATATATAAATTAATAGTAAGAAAAATATTATAGATAAAAGTGCATGTCCACTTGGAAAACTATATCCTGTTTCAGAAACTAAACTATTTTCAGGTCTTATTCTTTTAACAGAAATTTTAATTAAGGTTCGTAAAATTATTCCACCAGCGATACCAATAAATAATAAAATTAATTTTGAATATTTTTTCTTATAAAACAAATAAATTATAATGAGAAAACTAAGAGTAACAATAAACAAACCCCCGCCCATGTGTGTAATAAAAAGCATAAATTTGTTCAAACTTGGGTTCCATATTTCAGGAATTTTTGAATTTATTAAAATATCTAAGTTTAACATTTAAATCTTAGAAGATAAATCTTTAAAAACATTTTATTTATGGTTTTTTTATGGGCAAAGAATTAAAAAAATCAAGAAATTGTAAAATTAATCATACTCTGAAACTTTAATTGGTTTTGTTAAAAATGAATTGAATTTCTTAAAATATTCTAGCATTTTTTTAGAATCTTTTGTATTGCAAAAACCCAAGGGGTTATCTTCTAATTTATCTAAATTTTGTAAAATTTTTTCCACTTTTGATTTTACTTTTATAATTTCTTGATTTGAAGATTCATTTGGGTTTTTGTTTAAGGATGAAATAACCATACTTTTTAAAAAAGGAGTTATAAAATATCCTTTTGATTCATCAAAATTTATCATTGATTCTAAACTTTTATTTGCACTTTCAAAATATTCTTTTGTTGTTTTAAGATATTCTTTAGAATTTCCAACTATTATTGGAGTTTTGTTCTCAATTAAATAAGAAATATGAATAAATGCAATTTCAAGTTTCCATTTTTCAAATTCCATATTTTTTCATGGATTAATTATTTTTAAAGATTTATGTTCAAAACTAATTATTATTTTTAACAAATTTCAAGAATATTATCTATAGAATATTTAACTTTCTCATTTTGTCCCTCTACTTGAACAAGAACTTTTTTATCTTTAATATAAATTTCTAAAACATTTGCTTTTGGAATTAAAGGGTAATTTATGCTACCTTGAATTTCAGAGCAATATCCCCAAGAATCAGGTTTTATTTTTATTTGAGCTCCAACACTTAATTTTTCCACTTCAACCATTTTAATTAATTGAATTTGTATTTTAAAAATATAACTGTACTAAAGAATATACTTTTTAATTTAAAGTATTTTTTCCATTGCATAAGCATCTTTACATTCATTTGGATAATTCCCAATTGATTTAAAGCCAAATTTTTCATAAAATTTTATTGCATTTACATTTTTTTTATTAACGCCCAAACAAATTTTTCTAAATCCTTGTTTTTTTGCGTTTGAAATTTCATATTCTAATAATAGACTACCAAGTCCTTTTCTTTTTTGTGAAACTCCTAAATGTGTAATCCAATCAACATCATATCTCGGACTTTCTCTAAATAAAAAACCTTTTATTTTTTTATTTTTTTTAATTACAATTAGGTTTTTTTCTAAATTTGGGGGGTCTTGAATTTTGCTCCATTTAATAAGATTTTTTTCTAAATTAGCAATTTCGTTAGAAACATTTTCATTTGAATATTCAGATAAATCTAATAAATATCTCTCTGTAATTTTTAAAAATTCATTTACATCTTTTTTATTAAGGTTTTCTATAGTAGTTTGCATAAAAAATTATTCTATTGTTAATTTATAAAGATTTGTAAAGAATTACTTATTCTCTGATTTTTCATTTGCTCGGTGATAATCTTCAACTTGTTGTTCAAAATCTGTTTTAGGTACAGGCATTTGAAAAGTTCTTTGTTCTTCAAAAACACTTAAAAAATTATTTTCTATTGTTTCCAACATCCTTCTTAAACGAGAAGTGTTATCTTTAAAATAAATTATTTGATTTTTATATTCTCTTAATTTTTTGTTTATTCTTTCAGCATCTTGTTCTTTCACTTCAAGAGTTTTTTCGTATCTTGCTAAAAATTCTCCTTCAGACATTTCTTTATTTTTGAATTTTTCATAAAGTTCTCTGAATGATTTTAATGATATTTCTTCCATGATTTTATTTTAGTTATAACCTTTAAATATCTTTCTGTTTTGTAACTTCTTAAGAATTAATACATTTATTGATTTTCAGATAAAGCTTCATTCAAATCACTGTGTGGATTTGGATAGAAAAATTTCTTAAAATTTTTCGAGGTTTATCTTTTTACTGGTTCTCAGATAAACCTTTTCTGTCCCTTATTTTTCTAATAACATCTGCTTGTAATGAAAAAGGAATTTTTTCAAAAGATTGATCTTTTAATGAACTTGTTCCACGTCCCTCTGAAGCAGATCTTAAATCACTTGACCATCCAAGCATTTCAGCAACAGGAAGTTTTGCTTCAACTTCTGCATTTAAACCTTCTTGACTAATATTTATAATTTGCCCTCTTTTACTACCAACTAATTTTGTTATTGCTCCTAAAAAACTATCTGGAATTTCTATAACATGTTTTTGAAGTGGTTCTAAAATTGTTGGGTTTGCTTCAGCCATTGCACCTTTAATTGCTTCTCTAACTGCAGGATAAACTTGTGCAGGTCCTCGATGAATTGCATCTTCATGAAGTTTAATATCTGTTAAAGAAACTTTCATTTTTGTACATGGTTCTCTTGCTAAAGGTCCTTGATCTATAACCATTTCAAACGCGTCCAAAACCATTTCAATAACTTCACCAATATGGACTTCTCCTCGTGTATCATCTAAAAATAAATTTCCTTTGTAAACATCTCTTATATCCCTTATTTGATCTCCGCTCCAACCTAATTTTGAAAATGCATCTGTAAGTGCTTGGGATTTTTTCTTTACTCTTCCTTCAGGAACATCACCAGCGTCGATTGCATTATAAATTTCATCTTCTAATGGTTCAACACTTATGAAAAAACTATTATGTTTATTTGGACTTCTTCCTTCAATTCCTTTGCCAGAGTTTTTACCGACGGTTTCTCTATAAACTACAATTGGTGCAGATGTTTTAACTTCCAAACCTTTTTCAGTTCTAATTCTATTTTCAATAATTTCTAAATGCAATTCTCCCATTCCAGAAATCAAGCTCTCACCAGTTTGTTCATTAATTTCAACTTTTATTGACGGGTCTTCTTTTGAAACTTTTTTTAAGATTTCAATTAATTTTGGTAAGTCCATTGTTTTAACAGGCTCGACAGATTTTGTAATAACTGGTTGAAAAATGTGTTTTATTTCTTCAAAAGCAGTTTGTTCTTTTTCTGTAATTGTTTCTCCAACTTCTAAATTCAAGCCACTAACAGCCAAAACATTTCCTGCTGGAACACTTTCTAATTGTTCAGGTTTAATTCCGTTGTAAACTAAAACTTGTTGAATTTTTCCAGCTTTCTTCTCGTTGTTAGCATAAATTTCCATACCGCTTCGGATTGTTCCAGAATAAAGTCTTCCTGCTGAAACTTCTTTACCAGATTTAGGTTCAATCACAATTCTTGTAACAACAAATGCAACTTCAGCATTTTTATCGCAATTAAGTAATCCTTTTCCAAAATCTTCTGTTAAATCTCCTTTCCAAATTTTAGGAATTCGATATTTTTGTGCATCAAGTGGATTTGGAAGATGTTTAACAGCCATATCTAAAACAACCTCATAAAGTGGAGCATTTTCCCAAACCCATTTATCAATTTCTTCTTTAGTAAGTGAACCGTCGTATAATCTGTAAATATCTTTGAATGAAATTCCTTTTTTCTTCATGAATGGAATTGATAATGCCCAGTTTTCTCTTGCAGAACCAAAAGCAACACTTCCGTCAGAAACATTTACTTTGTATTTTGAAGCAAATTCTTTTTCTGCAATTTGATCAATTAATAAATTAAATTTTTCAATTATTTTTAAAAATCTTTCTTGCATTTGTTCTGGAGTTACTTTCAATTCATTGATTAATCTGTCAACTTTGTTAATAAATAAAACAGGTTTTACTCTTTCTCTTAATGCTTGTTTCAAAACATTTTCTGTTTGAGGCATAATTCCCTCGACAGCACAAACCAAAACAAAAGTTCCATCAATTGCTCTCATAGCTCTTGTAACATTTCCACCAAAATCAACGTGACCTGGTGTATCAATTAAATTAATTAAATATTCTTTTCCTTGATATGTGTGAGCCATAGAAACATTTGCAGCGTCGACAGTCATTAATCTTTCTTGTTCATCAGCATGTTGCCAAGTTGCCATTCCGCCTTCTAAATCTCCAGCATTTTTTACAGACATCATTCCAGCAGCAGCTAATAAATTATCTGTGAAAGCTGTTTTTCCGTGGTGAATATGTGCACTTGTAGCGACGTTTCTTATATTTTCTTGACTTGAAATTAATCTCTTAATTTTGTCTAAGCTTGATTCTTTTTCTGCCATTGTATTTTTGTATTTAATGGAAGAACCTTGAATGAATTTATTCGTTCTTTTTCTGCCATTTTTTATTTTGTTTGTTTTTATATCTAAAATGAATTTAGAATAATTATTGTTAAGAAAATTGATTTATAAAGTTTTGGTATATACTAAAAATTCTTGAAAGACAATTCATTTAATTGAGCCAATTATTTTTTTACTTCCTTCCCAAGGAGCATAACTATTTGAAATAAGTATTTTTCCTTTTGGGTTTAACCAAATATCATTTTCAAAAGAAAGTATTGCCGGTTCTGTCAATTTAATAAGTTTACCTTCTTTTGTCCAACGCTCTAGATTATCCTTGGAGTATTCTGAGCCCTTTCTAATAGATAATCCAAAATAAAAAATATCTGGTTCTTCTTTCAAGCTCGTAAAATAAGTCATTCTTTTTAAACCGTTTTCTGGAACTTCATTTATATTAATATACTGAACTAAAATTGTTTTTTGCTTTAATTTCTTAACATCCATTAATTAATTTAATAAAAGATATTTAAAAATAAATCTATACTTAAGTATATATTTTTAGTTTCAAACCAAAATATTTAATCTATAAACTTTAATGTTATTTTCATTTTCAACAAGAATAGGGTCTATTTTGCTATTCCAAAATTGATGAGTAAAAGATTTTGTTGATTCTCCAAGAAGAATTGCATTAATTTCTGATTTTAATTGAATTTTTTTTGTAGTATTTATAGGTTCTCCAATTAAATCAAAATGTTGCATAGAATTTGGATGTCCGACGACAGTTAATATTGCTTTTCCAGAATTCAAACTAATTCTAAATTTTATTTCTGGAAAACTTCTTTCATTTAATAATGGGTTTAAAATTTTTAAGATGTATTTTTTTATTCCATATGCACAAAAAAGTGCATTATCATGCATTCCATTAATATCTGGACCTGGAAAATAAGCCATAATCTCATCTCCAACATATTTTAAAGCATATCCATTATAATTATAAATAATATGAGATATTTCTCTTAAAATTACTGAAATCACTTTAGCATAATTTTCTTGAGTTAAAACATGACTGAGTTTTGTTGAATCTACAACATCTATAGAAAGGATAGCAACTTCAATTACTTTTTTCTTAGTTGTTTTGTAATAATTATATAAAAATTCTTCAGAAGGATCTTTTTCTTTGTATTCTGGATCTTCCAACCTGTTAATTTTTCCATCTAAGTAATCTGCAGAATCTTTTTTAAGAATATCAAAAAATTCCTCTTCATCTTCAAATCTTGGAGTTGTTCCTGGTTTTAAAGAATCTATAAATTCTTCTGCACCTTCATTTAAATAATTTCTTTGTTTGTTCATTTTTACCTCTTTTATTTTATAGCATATTACATAAGATATTTTATTTATAAATCTTTAGAATTAATTTAAAATCCGATATATGTAATATTATATTTTTCGTAAAATTCCCTAATATGTCCGGAATATTCTTTTAATGGAGACCAAATAATTCCAATATCTCTTAATATTTCATTGTCAAATATTAATTTTCCTTTTGAATTTTTCATTGATTTAATTATTACTTGTGCGTTTTTGTTTAATTCATCAATCAAAACATCATAATCTTTTATTGAAAAACCGTTCATATCTATTTCTTTCAAGTTTTTTTCAAAATCATTTGAAATTTTTTTTATTAATCCTTCTTTTTTTTCTTGGTAAGGAATTTCAATTTCTCTTTTAGCTTCTTCAGTAATTTCTTTTAATTTAAACAATTCATCATATTCTATTTCTATTTTTTTCATGAAAAATAATCATTAAAGATATTTATAAGGATTATTGTGGTGAAAATCATTCGAAAATTTTAGCTTGTTCTTTAGAGAATTCTTGACTAACTCCAATAAATCTTGTTCCAAAATAATTAATTCCATTACTCGTATCATCAAACTCAAAACACGGATCAACTATTGCATTTTTTTTATTTATATCAAAGCAGTATCTGCTAATGTATGCAGAATTGATTCTCAAAAGGTGTGCTTCAAAAGCATTGTCTTGGAATTCTATTTTTAGGCTGTCATAAAATGGCTTTTTAGTTATATCTTCTGTGTATTTTATGTAATCTTGAATCAATTTTGAATCTCCCTCTAATATAAACTCAATGAATTTTTGTTTCCAAATTTTATTTTTTATAATTATTCTTTTATCTAACTTATATTCCAATTCTTCTAAAGATTCGTTTATAACTTCTTCTGGAATTTTAAGAGCTTCTTTTTCAAATAAATTATATCTTTCTAAAAAATCTTGTGATAGAGAACTCTTAAAGAAGTTACATAACATTTCCAAAGTTTTAATCTGGTTGGAGGATATTATAATTATTTCTGGTTTTTTATCAAAAGAGTAATGTGTCGGGTTTCTTTTATAATCTATCCAGCTTTTGTTTAAACTAATTGTTTTTGTTTCGTATTGCTCTTCTCTTAATTTTATCAAATCATTTTCATTTTTAAAATTTAATTGAATAGAAATTAATTGCCTTGGACTAATTAATTCTCTTCCAGAAAAGAGCAAGTCTTTTAAACCTTCAGTTTTACGAGCATTTGAAAAAATTCTTAATTCATTTGATTCAAAAAAATTATTTCCCATTGGATTTAAGATTAAATTTTAGTTTAAAAAGAAATCTATTCTAGAGAATATATTTATCGTGCAGGATTGGTTTGAACTTCAACTTTTTCAGGATATTTTTTAAACAAATGTTCTTTTTCTAAGTTAGATAATCCTAAAACATTTGGGTTATTCAAAATTAAAAAATTTCTATTATCAAGATTGTATTTCTCAAATTCAACTATTGTTGAAAGCGTATTTTCATTTTTTAAAATACAATAATTGCCATTTATATCTTTTTTAAAAATTGGGTTTCTAAAAAATAGTTTATGTGTTTGATTTTCACCTGATCTTCCAAGATATATTGCTTCTTCTGCAAAATAATGTTCAGTTTGATTATTATTTAATCTTTATAATATCCTGCTATAAAACCAAAAATATGATTTTCTTTCAAAAACATTTCAATTTTTTCATTCTTCCAATGACGTGATGAAGGATGCAATTCTAATTCAAATAAATAGTTTTCCATCATTTTAACATCATGTGCATATTGTTTATCATTTTTTAAAGAATCATAATCTTGCTCTTCAATAGGAAATTTTGATGCAATTAATTCTAAATTATAATTCTTTCCCAAAATTTTCATTTCTTTAACTTTTACAATAAATCTCATATTACAAGGGTCATAAAAAAATTTGAATTTTTCTAAGCTTTGTGTTATTTCGTTTCCTATTTCTGGAATATTTAAAAATCTCTTTTTTGTTTCTTCTTCAATTTTTTTAATTTGAGAATTAAGTTGCCCAAAATAAGAAATTTCCAATTTTTTAAATGCTTCACTATTTCTAAATTCTTTTTTTGCTCTAAAAAATTCTTCTTGTAATTTAAGGTATTCTGGATTCTCTCTAATTTCCATAAGTTTAAGATTAAATTTTAGTTTAAAAAGAAATCTATTCTAGAGAATATATTTATCGTGCACTGTCAGCTTGTTTTTCAGATTCGTTTTTCTTTTTTACAGAAAAACTTTCACCGTTATTTTCAGAGGCTAAGATTATTTCTTCAGCAAGAGTTTGTGAAAGTTTTTTCTTTTTTCCAAATGCCTTATCAGAAGAACCATGCACAATATGTTTCAATGCAAGATTTATTCTTCTTAATGGTGAAACATCAACTGCTTGAGGATATCTTGCACCACCATACTCAATTACAGTAACTTCATCTCTTGGCGCAGCATTTTCAATAGCCTTAACTAAAACTTGAACTGGATTTTTTTTAGTTCTATTTTCAATAATTTTTAAAGTTTCAATAACAATTTTTGCATTTTTTGAATATTTTCCAGTAGCATGTCCAATTTCAATTTTATGTTTTTTACCTCGGTGTCCGCCAGTGGATATTTTGTTTATTAATCTCTCAACAACATTAATTTTTGCTTGCCCGAATTTTACAACATTTGTTCCTTGATTTTTCAAGATTAATTTTGGTTGTAAATTTATTACATTTTTCAATCCTAAATCTTCAACAACAATTTCAGAAATATCCCACATGTCAAATATTTTAAAATTTAAGTTCGTCATTTTAATTTTTTGTTAAGATTCTCACTAATCCATCTATAATGGTGTGATTAACTTCTCCTTGTGTATGAATGCTTAATTTATAACCCAAATATCCTCTCTCTTCTCCATTGTCTTTAAGAATTATTCTAGACCCTGTATCATAGGACCAACATAATTGAGCTAGGTCATATAAATTTCCGAAATTATTAGTCATATAATCTTTTGCATCTTTAATTTGAAAAGAGTTTACTCTAAATTCAAAAAGAGGAGCATTTACTTCAACAAATTCTTCCAACTCCTTAATCTTTTTTTTAAGATCCTGTGCTGACATTGTACGTTCTTTTCCGAAATCTTGTTTTGTCATTTTAATTTTCCTCTCCTTTTATTAATTTTTCTAATTCTTCAATTATTTTTTTGTTATCTCTTATTAAAGGGTTGATATATATTTTCATTTTAGGAGATTTCATATCTTCAAGATCTAAATTTGTTTGAATAACGCCTTTTTTAAGACTATGCATTGTTGCACCTGGGAGATATGCTCTTACAGGTTTATTATTAACTCTATTATAATTTTCTGTTATATAAGGAAGAATTTTCTCAACATATTTTTCATAGGCTATTTCTAAAACTTTAAATGTCATTTTAATTTTCCTCTCCTTTTATTAATTTTTCTAATTCTCCCAATGCAGGACTTTTGTCATCAAGAACAATTTGAATGAATAATTCTTCATGGTTTGGCTCTGTTAATATAGCCCCATATTTAGTATAATGGCAAATAGAGTTATTACTTATTTCTGGTTCTTTAATTTTTATTTTTAATAAATAAGGTGCAATTTTTTCAGTGTAATCTTCTAATTCAACTTTTAAAGTTTTTAATGCCATTTTATCTTCTACCTTTTTCTATTTTGCCTTTCCATAATCTATGCAAAGGTTGATCATTTACTTTAATTATTTTGTATCTAATTCCAGGAATGTCTCCTTTTGATCTTCCCATTTTTCCACCAATTCTTTCAATCATAACTTCATCATGCTCGTCGATGAATTTTTGTGCTAAATTTCCAGGAATAAAAACTCCGACAGTTCTACCATTTTTTGTTAATTGAACCTTGCAACATTTTCTCATCGCTGAGTTTGGCTGTTTTGCTTCTTTTTGAAATTTAGAAATTACAATTCCTTTTGCTTGGTTAGCTCCTTCTAAAGGATCTGATTTAGCATATAAATTAAGAGTTCTAACTTTGAATCCTCTATCTTTCCATTGAAATTTTCTTCTGTCTTTTTTCTTTTTTAATGCAGTTTTTAATCCCATTTTATAGTTATTGTTAATAAATTTGATTTATAAAACTTTGGTTATGTTTTAAATTAATATCTTCTTAATTAATTAAATAATTTTAAATTCTTTTCCAAAATAATCTTTGATTATTTTTTGCATTTCCAAAAATCTTCTTTTATTTCTTCCAATTAATGCAGCTTTGTTTGCATTACCTGCATTTAAAACTATTTCATCTTCTTTAACTTCCAAATCTTTAAAAGTTACAGGGTTAATTATAGACTGGATAAAAAATTTTATATCTTGAATTCCTCTTGGTTTTGGAATAACTCGTATTCTTTTTTTTAAGATATCACTCATTTTTTTAAGATTTTCATTATTTCTTCCTAATGCTTGTCCTAATAAAGATTTAGGAACACAAAACATTATTGTTTCATTATATCTAAAAAAATATCTTGTTTGAACTCTTGTAATTTTTTCAAATAAATTCAAGTACCTCATTCCTTGCATATCAATTGTATTTACCATCTGTATAGAAATTGAATATTTTTTTCATTTTTAAATCTTCCTAGAAATTAAATTTATGACTTATTTGCAGAATCTAATTTTACTCCTTTTTTTTCACTTTCTTTTTTACTTAAAGGACCAATCACATTCACTAAAAGTCCAGGCAAACCTGTTCCTACAGGGACTGGTTGATTCAAGATTATATTTTCAATAACACTTGATAATTTGTCCTCGCTTCCTTTAACAATAGCATTTACAAATTGTTTTATTGGTGTTTCAAAAGTTGCCCTCGCTAAAATAGAAGATTTTTGTGCAATAATTCCCATTCTTGTAACCCCTTTAACTTCTCCAACATTTGTCATTGAATCAGCGACGAGTTTTAAGTGTCTTTCATTAATATCTAAACCTTGATTATCAATAACTTCTTTTATTTCGTTGATAATTAATTGTCTTGCAACTTCAACTCCAAAAATTCCAGCAACTTCATGCAAATCATTTGAAATTGTTTTTTCTGCATTTACTTCTTTTAATTTTGTAACATCTTTTAAGTTTGTTCCTAATGTGATTATTAAAAAATCGTTTCCTTTCTTTGAAATTAAAATTTGTTGAACATCTTTAATTCCAGAAATAATTGTTCTCTTAAGTTTTTCTTTTAATTGATAAATTTCTTTAAATCCAATTTCAGATGCATTTATTAAAATAGAATCTGCACTTTCTTTAACCTTAAATCCAGATTCATTTAACTTTTCAACAACTTTAGTTATTGTCATGTGAGTTTTTCTTAATGCTTCTTTGTCAACTGAAATTTTAATTTTTTTATTTGAGAAATCTAAATTTATTTCAGAAGAAATTTCTTTTAATGTTACTTCTTTTATTTTTTCTGCAAAAGTTTTAGCATCTTTTTCATTATTGTATTCTTTTTTAAGATAAATTTCCATTTTTGGTGATGAAGGTTTTTTTCGAGCATCAAAAATTTCAATTAATCTCGGTAAACCTGTTGTTACCTGCATTTCAGCAACACCTGCCATATGGAATGTTCTTAAAACCATCTGTGTTGAAGCTTCACCGAAACTTTGTGCAGCAATTAATCCAATTGCTTCTCCAGGACAAACTTTTTCATTTTTGTGTAATTTTGAAACATCAATTCCGTCGTCACCATATTTAAATTGAATTATATTATTTCCAGAATCTCTTACTGTCTCGTCGTATTCAACTCTAATATCTTGTAATGCACTTGCCAATCTTCTATATAAATAACCTGATTTAGGAGTTCTTAATGCAGTATCCATAAGTGAATCTCTTCCTGTTATTGCCTGAAAGAAAAATTCATCTGGTCTTAATCCTTTAATAAATGGACTTCTAATAAATCCTCTTGCTCTTGGGGACAAATCTCCTTTCTTGAAAAAAGGAAGTGTTCTTCCAGTATATCCAAAATCAATTCTTTTATTTCCCATTGCCTGTTGACCGACGCAAGAAGCCATCTGAGTAATATTCAAAACATTTCCACCACCACCAGATTTCATCATATAACTTATTGGATTTTCACTTGGGAATTCTTTTTTAACCATTGGACCGATTTTTGTTCTAACCTCGTTCAATACTCTTAAAATTGCAATTTCCCGAGATTCTTCTCTTGATTTTCCAGGAATTAATTCTAATGTTTCATCTTCATATGATTTAATAATTTCTTCAACTTTTTCTTCAGCTTCTTTAATTATTTTTTCACCCGCTTTAATTAATTCTTCATCTAAATCAAAATCCTCGACAGAAGCAGTAATTCCTCTTCCAGATAAATAATTTTTACCTAAATTAAATGCTTTTCTAATTGTTTCAAAAGTTTCATCTCTTCCAACTTCTCTGTCTAAAACTTTTATCAATTCTCCGTCTTCATCTCCAAAAGTAGTTTTATCAATAACTCCTTCTTTTATTTCACCGTCTTTAATTTTAATAGAATCATTAGAGAAATTAACTTTTGGTAAGATTTTTGAAAATAATTCTAATCCAGAAATGCTTTTTTTCGTAATTGGACTATCTATTCCAGAATTATAAAGTAATTGATTTGCTTCTTCTCTTGAAAATTCTTTTAATCCAATTAAATAATTTCCAGTAATAGAATCAACAATACAACCAACCAAGTTTGTATTATTTTTAGGAGAAATTAAATTGTTTTTAACATCTAAAAGTATTTTTGCTTCTGCTCGTGCTTCTTCATTTTGTGGAGAGTGAATATTCATCTCATCACCATCAAAATCTGCGTTGTAGGGTGTACATGAAGCAGGATGCATTCTGAATGTTCTTCCAGGCAATACTCTTACAAAGTGTGCCATTAAGCTTCCTCTGTGAAGGCTAGGGTGTCTGTTAAACAAAACCACATCCCCGTCTTGTAAATGTCTTTCTACTTTATAACCTGGTTCAATTTCATTTATTATTTCATCTTTTAATTCATCTGTAATTTTTTTCTTTTTTCCATCAGGTCTTATAACATAATTTGCCCCAGGATATTCGCTTCCTTTTTTAATAAGGTCTTTTAATTTTTTAATATTCAAATCATTCACATTTTCTAAAACAGTTACAATTCTTGCGATTTCATAAGGAATTCCCACTTCGTTTATTTTTAAATTTGGATCTGGACTAATAACTGTTCTACCAGAATAATTTACTCTTTTACCTGCAATATTTTTTCTAATTCTTCCTTCTTTACCCTTGATTCTTTCTGTAATTGTTTTTAATGGTTGTCCAGAACGATGTCTTGCTGGAGGAACTCTTGTAATTGTGTTATCAAAAAAAGTTGTAATATGATATTGTAATAAATCCCATAAATCCTCGATAATAACTTCAGGTGCACCTGCATTCAAATTTTCCCAAAGTCTTTGATTTGCTCGAATAATATCTGAAAGTTTGTGTGTTAAATCATCTTCACTTCTTTCACCTGTTTCTAAAATAATTGAAGGTCTTACAGTAACAGGCGGAACTAATAATGAAGTTAAAATTGCCCATTCAGGTCGACATGTTCTTGCATTAACTCCTGCTTTTTTCAATTCCTCGTCGGGAATTTTAACCAAAATTTCTCTTATTTCTGTTGGAAAAATTCTTGATTTTCCTTTGTAAAAATTAGTTGGTTTATCTAATCTGAATTTTTCTTGTGCAGCTTGACAATAAGGACATTTTTTAGCATCTTTTGCTTTCTTTACTCTCATACTTGGAGAATATTTTGATAAATCTTTTTCATTAATCATTAATTTTCCACAGTCTTTACAAAAAGATCTTAAACACATTTCAATTAAAGGAACATAATTTAAATGAATAACTGGTTTAGCTAAATCAATACTTCCTGGATGTCCTAAACATTCTTTGATTCTTCCACCACAAGTTCTACATCTTACTCCTGGGTCAATTGCTCCTAATCTCAAATCCATTAATCCACCGTCGACAGGATAACCATCAATATCATAAAGTTCAGGTGTAACAACTTTTGCAACAGAAATATTTTTGATATCTTCTGGACTCAAGAGTGAAAATCTTATTACTCCTATTTTTTTTCTTATTGGTTTTTCTGTCATTTTAGTTTCTTATTTTCTCCTGTTGTGCTATATATTCTAAACTTTTTCTTGTGAAATCATCAACATTAATCAGTTCAATTTTATTTTTAGAGGATATAAGTTTAACAACATAATCACCCTTTCTCCAATAATTTTTATTTTTAGAAGTTCTATCTAAGTTAAACCCGCTTTGCCCTAAAAAAGAAGTCATTTCATCATAACCTTTTTCATTTGCTTCTATTGTTTGATAACTTTGATTTGTCATTTTGTTTTTTTGAATTCATTTAATTTTTTTTCTAAAAAACTTTGATCATCTAAATATTTGCATTCTGCAGAAATTGCAAATTTTTTGTTGTCTAAATTTATTTTCATTTCTTTATTAACACTTTCGTAATGATCTCTTTCATCATCAAAAACGCATGACCCTTCAGTATTTTTAATTAAAGCTCTTAAATATTCTCTAGCTTTTTCATAATCTTTTTTATTATCAAATTTTATTAATTCTTTGTATACCATTTTAGTTTTGTTCTCCTAGGTATTCATTTATTTTTGGTAATAATTTTTCATATTTTTCTTGTATTTCTGTAAAGGTTAAACCATATTCTTCTCTGAAATTAAGTATATTTTTATTATATCTTTGATTGCTTCTTATTAATTGATTTTTATTTAATATAGGGTTTCCATAATTAAGATCTAAATCTTCTAGTGAATTTCTGATTTTAATAAAATCCTTTAATAAAATACCTTCTAATTTCTTTTTAGACATATCTATTAATTTTGTTTCTTGTTCTGTATTCATTTTATTCATATTTGTTTTTTAATTTAAATTGAGTATTAATATGTAATCCTTGTAATTCTTCAACTAAAAGTTTGAATGCATAAGATACTTCAATAGGTTCAACTTCTTCAGAACCACATTGATGGCATATTTTTTTATTTCTAATATTGTCGTCGATTGCAATAGAACCGCACTTAGAACAAATTGGTAAAACAACTTTATCAGAATCATATCTTTCTTTTAATAAAAGAGATGCTCCGTGTGCAACTAATGCTTGTTGTTCCATTTCTCCTAATCTTAATGCTCCTCCTCTTGATCTACCTTCAATAGGTTGTCTTGTTAATAATGCAACTTTACCAGAAGCTCTTCCGTGAATTTTATTTCCAACCATATATTTAAGTTTCAAATAATACAAATTTCCGACGAAGATTTTTGAAATCATTCTTTTACCAGTAATTCCGTGATACATTGTTTCTTTACCGTCGTATCTGAATCCTAAATCTATTAATTGATTTTCAATGCTTTGTTTGCTTTCACCACTAAATGCAGTACCTTCAATTACTTCTCCTTTTGCACATCCTAATTTACCTGCAAGTAATTCTAATAAATAACCAACAGTCATACGACTTGGAAGTCCGTGTGGATTGAAAATAACATCAGGTCTTATTCCAGAGATAGTGAATGGAATATCTTCTTCAGGAACAATTGCACCAACAACTCCTTTCTGTCCATGTGAAGTAGCAAATTTATCTCCTAATTCAGGAATTCTAGGATCTCTTGTTTTAACTTGAACAACTTTATTTCCTTCATCATCTTCAGTTACAAAAACAGCCTCGACAATTCCTTTTTCTTCTTGTCTTAATGTTACACTTGAATCTTTTTTAGTTCTAACAGAAATTTCTCTAGCTTCAGATAAGAATTTTGGAGGCGATGTTTTACCAATTAAAACTTCTCCTTCGTTAACATCTGCTTCAGGATAAATAATTCCGTCGTCGTCTAAAAGTCTATAACTTTCTTCTGTTTTATATCCAGAAGTATCTTTGTCAGGAGCAACGATTTCATCTCTTAATCCTCCTGCATAATTCATTTCAACAGCAGAGTAAGGTCTGAAATAAAAACTTCTTCCGACTCCTCTATCTAAACTTCCTTTATTTAAAATTAAAGCATCTTCCATATTATAACCTTCATAAGTCATAATTGCTACAACTAAATTTTGTCCTGCAGGATACGCTTTCAAAGTGTCATAAATAAAACTTCTAACAATTGGTTTTTGGGGATATTGTAAAATAGAAACATCTGTATCTAATCTAGATAAATAATTTGCAGCGTATAATCCTAAAGCCTGCTTTTGTGTTTTACTTCCTCTGTTTAATCTTGAACTCTGGTCGTGATTTCCGTAAGGAACCAAACTTGTAACAACACCCATTAAACTAATGCTATCAATTTCCATATGAGTATTTTCAGGAATTAAATTTTGTTCTGAAAGTGCAATTAATGTTTCTTCTTCTTCAGCAGCGTCGATGTATTCAAGAATTCCTTTTTTGATTAAATCTTTCCAAGCAATTTCTCTTTGTTCTAATTGTATTAAATGTTCATTTTTTAATCTTGGTGAGCCATTTTCTACAATAATCAATGGTCTTAAAACTCTACCTGGTTCAGTAGAAATATTTATTGTTTGCAATCCTTCATCTTCTCTAATACTTAATTGTTCTGGTAATTCATCATTTCTTCTTTTTTCTCGAATTGTTTTAACAAATGTTTTTGGATTTGGAACATTTCCAATATATAATCCATTAAAAAACACTTCAAAGCCGTCGACACGTTCTTTATCTAATCCAAGTGTTTCCAAATCTTTGAAAAATTTATCTTTATTTAAATCAACTCTTGTTGAAACTTTACTTAAGATACATAAATTTTTTCTTAATCCAATTTCAGTTCCTTCTGGAGTTTCAATAGGGCAGAATCTACCATAATGTGTTGGGTGCAATGTTCTTGCTTTGAAATTTTCTTGTCCACTCTCGAGCATACTTGAGACTTTTTGCAATTGAGAAATTGTTGCAAGATAATTTGTTTTATCCATATTTTGTGTAACTCCACTTCTTTCACCTGTCCAAGAACCAGTTGCGATTGCAGATTCAACTCTATGTGAAAATAATGTTGATTTAGCAAGAACTTTTATTGAAAAATATTTTTTTCTTTTTGTTGATTTTTGTAAAGAATATTGTATATCTCTTATTAAAATTCCAAGATTAACTCTGAATAAAGTAGCTAATAAATCTCCAGAAAGTCTAACTCTTTTATTTGCATAATGGTCTTTATCTGTTCTTAATTCAGGATTATTTCTTGCAATTAAAAATTGTTTAATTAATTTACATAATGTAACTGCTTTTTTTATTCTGTCATCTTTTAATTGTCCAATGTGTGGGAAAAAATAAGAATCAATTCTTTGTCTAACTCTATCTAAAATTTCTTTTTTAGTTCCTTGCAAGTTTGCTTTTTCTGCAATGTAAAGCATTGCATCTTCTTTTGTTGCAATGTTAACAAATTCATATAAATTAACAATAACATCGTCGGTTTCTTTTCCAATGTATTTTGAAATGTCAGATTCTTTTATTAATCCTAATGCTTTTAAAAGAATTATTGCAGGAATATCTTTAAATCTACTAAATGAAACTTCAAAAAGTCCTTTTTTACTTTCTGTAAGTGTGATTGGAATTCTATAAGTTCCTTTTAATGAAAATAATTTTAAAGTAACTTCATTTTTTTTATTTTCCTCGATGAATGGTTGGTTTTCAGCAAGGTCTTCTGCCATTACCATAACTCTTTCGTTTCCTTTAATAATAAAGTATCCGCCTGGGTCCATTGGATCTTCATAATTTGAAGTTAATGTTTCTTTATCCATTTCTTTAGTATTACAAAATTTACTTTTTACCATGATTGGTATTCTTCCAATTTCTACAATTTCTGAATCAACATTTCCATCTTTCTTTACAGTTAGTTCAAGAAAAATTGGTGCAGAATAAGTTAAGTTTCTAATTCTTGCTTCATAAGGTAAAATTCTAGAAGTGCTTCCATCAGCCTCTGTGATTATGGGATTTCCTATACTAATTTTCCCAAGTTTTATTTCAAAGTCTTCGTTCTCGATAGTTTCATTAATTTCATTTACAATTTCTTGAATTCGATATTCGATAAAATCATTAAAAGAAGTAATATTTGATTCTACAAGTGAATGATTTTCTAAATATCTTTTAATAACTAAATGTTTTTCCATTTTAAACTACAACCCGAAAATAGACAGAAATTTTCTCGTCATCTTTTCTTTCAATTTTTATAATATCTCCGACTTGGCAACCTTCAGGCAATGCAACATCAGTTGAATAAATTTTTGGAAGTTGCGATTTAGAAACATTTAGTTCTTCAAGTATTTTTTGAGCCTCTTTTTCAGAGAGTTTGATGTGTTTTGGTTGTAGAATATGCATGTTGTTTTCCGTCGGTGTTTTTTAAATTTTAATACAGATAGCTCTAGAGGCATTAATAACTCTGTAATAATAAAGAATGTTGAATTTTTTGGTTTAAAAATGTTTCTATTTTAGTTTTATAAAACAATTAATTCTCGTGTATGAGTTAAATTAAGGAATTAAATATTCAATTTCTTTTTTTGTAAAACAGATAAAACTATATAATAAGTCATCTTAACTAAAATATGACTGAAGAACAAATACTAAAGGCTTTTGAATCTGTAGGCATACCTAAAATGCAAACAATAATCTATTTAGACTTGTTAAAAAATAAAGAATCTACTGCAACACAAGTTTCAAAAAGAACACGAATGCATAGGGCTAATGTATATGATACTTTAACAAAACTTAAAGAAAGAAATTTAGTTTATTTATCTAATAAAGAAGGAAAACAAGTATTTGCTGCTCTATCAACTGATTTAATTATTAATGAAGAAAAAGATAAGTTAGAGAACTTGAAATCTGCAATGAACTATATAAAAACAACTTATGTGTCGGGTCAGACTCCAAAAGTTTATACTCTCGAAGGATTAAATGCTATAAAAAGCATTTTATTTAGTTTATTAGAAAAAAAATCAGAAATCTGGATTTATGGTCTTGCAGAAAATGAGAGCATAATCAACGTTCTTAATGATAAATTAATGCATTCCTTTCATCTCGAAAGAATAAAAAAACAAATTGAACTTAAACTGCTTTTTTATAAACTTCCAGAAGAAGAAATTAAAGCGCTTAGTAATTTAAAATTTACAGAAGCAAAACTTTTGCCTAAAAATCAACAATCGAAAACTTCTCAAATAACACAAATAGTTTGTAATGATTCTGTTTATATTACCCTATGGATTCATCCAATTTATACAATTATAATAGAAAATGATATTGTTGCAAAAGAATATCTTGATCTTTATAATATTCTTTGGGATTATTCTAAAAAAGTTGTTTAATTATTTACAATAAAAGTCTCTTCTCATACAACAGTTATACTCAACTACTGCTCTAGCATATATACTTCATTGTCTAAAATATATTATAATGGAGGCAAAAATAAAATGACAAATAAACAAAGAATGGAAAATGATCTAGCAACTATGGATAGAAGGGAAGCAGCAGATAATACCATGGATGATAATCGAATCAGAAATGATAAACTAACTACAGAAAGAAGAGCTAATATAGATAGATGGGTAAGGGCAAGCAAGACAACAAGAGATAATCGAATCAGAAATGACGAACTAACTGGAGAAAGAAGATTTAAGGCAGATCAAATTTTAGGAGGAAATAGATTGAGAAACGATGAATTAACTGCTAATAGAAGAGAAATAAGAGATGGTCCAAGTATAGGCTTGACAGTATTTTTATTGATTGTAGCAGTTTTAGCAATTGGGGCTTCTTTTATTTTTATCTAAAGAAAATGAAAACTACAAAAAATGAGCAAGTAGTTAAAATAAAATACAGGAATGCAATAAGACAAAAAGGAAGTTACAGATGGATAACAAGAAGAGAAGAAGATGGACTAGTTGTTAGTGCTAAGGTGCAAAAAATAACACCTATTATTGGACTAACTAAAGAGACTCGAATGAAATTTATTCCTATTGCTAATAATCCTGAATCTTTTATGATGCAAAAAATTATGATGCAAAAAAACAACCTCAATTTAAAAATTGACTCTCTGGAACATAAATAATTAGAAATTAATTATATCCTTCCAGAGGGTTTAGTTTTCTTAAAAAAATAAAATAAATTTATACAATAAACCAAAGATGATAAAATTAAAAAATAACGTGGAAAAACTGAATAATCTAATTAAAGAAGGTAAAATTATGGAAGCCTTTGAAAAATATTATGGAGATAATGTGATTATACAAGTAAATGGAAATCCCCCTATGCATGGAAAAGAACAAAATAGAAAAAGAGAAATGATATTTCTTCAAGAAATAGAAAAACTAAATAGCGCTGAAATAAAATCAGTTACTTTTGGAGGGATTGATGATAATGTTTCTATGACAGAATGGGCTATAAATATTGAAAATAAAAACAAAGAAGAAAAAATAATTTATCGTGTAAATGTTCAACATTGGAAAGATGATAAAATAATAAACGAAAAATTATACTTTTGTGGAGATCAGAAGTTTTAAAGATGTATGAAATCATACAACACAACTATATAAATAAGATAAAATATATTAATTAATGAAAAAAGAATTAATAATTTTGTTCGTTGCAATGTCTTTTATAGTTCTAGTATCTGCAACTGTTATGGCAGAAGATGATTCTGATTTTGAAAATAGTTCTAAAAATATGACTTTTGGAAACTGTGTTGCACAAGCATCACAAGTAAGACAAGAATGTTACCAAGATAATAAGAATATACTAGAGCAATGTAATGCTTCAAACTTAGACAAAGATAGAAATGTATCAAAACAATGTTCTTCTGATTACAAGGAAACTAAGAAAAATTGTAAAATTAATTTCAAAGAGTCAAAAACAAGTTGTATACAAACATACAAACCCAATTTCTGGGAAAGAATGAATCTTCGTAACTTATAAAATAATAATTCTAATATAATGGAGGAAAAAAATGAAAAATAAAAAAGGCGTAGGCGGTTGGTTGGTTTGGGCAATATTGTTCTTAATATTAGCTATAGTTTCTGGAATACTTGGATTTGGAATAATTTCAGGGGTTTCATACACAATAGCAAAATGGCTAACTATTATTTTTGTAGTGTTACTTATAGTTTCAATAATAGCCCATACAGCAAAAAAAGCTTAATTTATTAAATTTATTTAAATGAAATGAAAAATAACAATAGCACTCTAATGATAATATTATTGATTGTTCTAGTTTTAATCTTCTTTGGAGGTTTAGGATTTGGAATGATGAATTTTGGAGGGGGAATGATGGGAGGATATTACGGATTTAATTTGTTATTTTCAATTATAGTTTTTATTGCATTAATTTTATTTATTGTTTGGTTTTTTAATCGAGAAAAGATAAAAAAGGAGGAAAGAAATAATGGCAAAAAAAAGTAGAGGTGGCAGAATGAAAGCAGCAAAATCAAGAGCAAAATCAGGAAGACCTGGAGGTAAAGGTTCTGTAAAAAATAGACCTGCTGGAAAAAATATAATGAAAACTTAAAAGGAGGAAAAATGAAAAATGTTTTTTAATATAATACTGGGAATTTTAGCAGTTATTGCTGCTATATGGGTAATATACGATGTTATTGTAAATAATAAAAAATTATCTGATGGCATGAAAGTGTTATGGATAATACTTGCTATAATATTCAGCATAATTACTGCAATAGTTTATTATCTAGTTGGAAGAAATAATCAGAATGATTTATTTAAGAAAAGATAAAATAATGAATGTATAAAATGAAAAAATATACTGTTATAATAGTAATTGGAATTATTCTTTTAGTCTTGCTTGTTTGGGGATTAATTGGAAGTTCAGAAGCAGCTAAAATAGGAATTGATTGCGATATTGGAATTGGTCAAGACGGAAGTGTGTTCTGCTGGAAATGGCATCAAAATATAATTGGAGATATTGGAAACACAATAAATGAAATTTTTAATAAATAATTTTATTTGAATTATATTCCAAATAACAAGTATTTTTCTAATTTGTTTGCATCAAAAAGTTCAGATTTTTTAACTTTTTTTTGAACTTTAATAGATAATTCTAATTTCAAATTGTATATCTTTAAGAAAGAAGGTTTGCGTACATAAAATAATTGTTTATTTCCTTTTTTTTCAACGTTTTCACTTTTTTCTAAAAAATTTAAGATTCCATCAAAATTTTTCAATCTTGCTCGAATACCTTTTTTTATTTCTTTACTCAAATCTTTTGGAAATTTATATTTTATAACTAAAGAAGTTTCTTTTTCTTTTGGATTATAAAAATAATTTTCAGTGTAATATTTGATTATTTTTTCCATATAAATCTTGGTTTTTAATTCTTTAAAAAGATTTTTGTGGTTTAGTTTTAATAGGTTCTTCCACATCTTAAGAATTCATCCAGTAATTCGACGTTTAACGGTTTTGAAATTTCTACTCCATCCAATTCTTTTCCATTTTTATCTTTAGGAAAATAATGAGTATCTCTAATTACTATTAAGTTTAAAATTGGTTTGAATAATTTTCTTTTCACAGTTATTTCTTTATTTAATGAAGTATATTCTTTAGAAAACAATGCATTTTCTGATTTTGGATGAACATGTTCTATATTAATTAAATAATCTGAAAGATGATTCCAGATTCTATGGCTTATTTCTTTTCTTTTTTGTTTTTCAAAATTTGTGTAATCAAAGATAAAATCTATTTCTTCTCTTCTATAAGAAATTTTTTTATGATTATGGTCTTCTTTTGTATAGAGGCTTATTTTTAAATTGGAACTTTTGTAATTTTTATTCGAAATTTTTTTTAAAGTTTCAAATAATATTTCTGATTGCTTTTCAGAAAAAACAACAGTAGGGTATTCTTTAATTTCCCCATTTCTACTAATAATTATTTTCCCAGAAGAAGCATCTCCCGCTTTAGCAGTTATTTCTAAATTATTTTCTTCCATGATATTTTTATTTGTTCACGCTTTAAATTTATTACTGTATTATAGAATATATATTAAAATGTAAAAATGGCCCCGGAGGGATTTGAACCCCCGACACCTGGATTAAAAGTCCAGTGCTCTGACCAGGCTGAGCTACGGAGCCATATTTGTAGTTCTGATTGGTCACTCTAAACGAAATTTATTTCAGTTTGACCAGGCTGAGCTACGGAGCCATATTTATTTTTTGCTCGTAGCTTTTTTGCAATTTCCTCGGAGGCAATTTTGAAATTGCTGTTCTGTGCCGAAGGAAAGTTGAACGTTAAGGAAACCTCGTTTCCTTACGTGAGCTACGGAGCCATGTTTGACTAAATTAATTTATATTTAAAAAACCTTTGGATTAAAGATTTCAGTTTATTAATGAATTTAAATTATGATCTTTTTCGTTAAAGGCTTCTGCAAAACCTGTTGCAAAAAAAGAAAATCCAATTAAATTTGAATTTTCTTTAATATAATTTATTATTTTTTTACAATCTTCTAAACCCAAATTTCCTAGTCTCCCAGCAAATTTAGAATTTGTATTTGTAAAATCTGAACTCACGTCTGAATCAAAACTTATGAAACTATTTTCCATCAAAGAAGCGTCAAAAAAATCTTTAATATTATTTAATTTAATTTCTCCATTATATTCTTTAAAATCTTTTTCTTGCTTGTAATTTTCACCTAAAAAAAATGAAACTTTATTTTTTAAATTACCATACTCAAATCCTTTTCTTTGTCTAGAAGAATGTGTAAAGTCTGTTACACCTATTAATGAAATATTTGAATATTCTCTAGAAACCATATATGCAATCCAATTAGCCATAGTTACTTTTTTTTCAAAATGGTAATATCCTTCACCTTCTTGATACATATCAGTATGAGAGTCAAATATTATTAATGATAAATTTTTTTTATCTATTTTTTTAATCTTTCTCGCAATTTCAATGTTTTTAACATCTTGGTGGTGTTTGAAATTAAAATCTGTAATAAAATAAGGGGTTTTATTTTTTAAGTTCATGAAAGGATATAAATTAATAAAGTATTTTCTTTGAATTCCAATCAGATCATTCCTATCTAAAAAATTTTTTATTGGATTTGGTTCTATTGAAGAGCCATCATAAACTATTAGTTTTTTCATAAAGTTCAGTAATACTACGTTTTTATAAAAGTATCTTATTAAGCATAATTAATCTTAAAAACTAATTTTTTATTCTCTTTTTATGAAATTCTACATTTCCTCAAGAACATCTAAATTAGACGAAGTTAAAAGAATGTATAAAAAATTAAAAAATCATGGACACGAAGTAATTTTTGATTGGACTAAAAAATCTTCTTTGAAACCATATAGTAAAAACGAAATTTTGATTCAAAAGTATTCATATAAAGTAATTAAATCAATTATTAATTCAGATGTTTATGTTTTATTAGGAGATAATGGGGGTACAGATATGTATGGAGAATTAGCTTCTGCTATTACTTCAAAAGAAATTTTTGGAAAACCTTTAATTTATCTTATTGGAGAAAAAGGAGAAAATTCTATTTTTCCATTTCATAAATTTGTAAAACATAAAAGTTCTATAGAAGAAATTTTAGAAGATATAAAAATTAATTAGAGGTAAAATATAATTTTAAACTATCTTATTGAACATAATTAATTATTTAAACAAATATAATTTAAAATTTTCATGGACATTGAAAAATTATTTTTTAAAAAACAAGAATTGCCTATTCTTCACGAAACTTGTTTTCAAATTCCAATTCATCCAAAATTATTAGACACTTCTTTAAAATTAGATGAAGAAATTGCTAAGAGAATTTTTCCAGAAGTCGCGCAAGAATGGTGTAAAGAGTTGAAAAAAGAAAAATTTCCAACAAGATGGGAAGATTTAATTCAAACTAATGAAAATGGATTGGTAACTGGTTTCCAAATAAGCAGAGATTATGGAGGAGGTTTATATTTTGATGAAGAAGATTCTAATTGTCAAATTTATTCCTCACCTTATATTAAATTTTCTGATGAAAAAAGAAAAGAATTTCAAAATGTAAAAAATAAATTATTTATTTATGCTCAAACAAATGTTGATTCTTTTGAAGGAGCTTTATTTTTAAGAAATTGGGCAATGGTTTATATGAATGAAGTTTTTAAACAAGTATTTTAATTTTTTTTGAAAATTCTAATTTTGATTTTTCAAAAGATTTTTTAATGCTTTGCATAAGATTTTCTACAATCTCATCACAAATTTCTGAAGAGGATTTAATTTTTTTTATTAAACAAGATTTGTCATAATTTCTTTTAAATAATTCTTTAACTTGTTCTTTATTACATGCTTCAATTGGAACTGAGTGATAAATTTTTCCAGCAAAATCATATTCGACAATATAGTCTTCTAATTTCCCAAAACTATATTTGCTAAATACCATTAAAATAATTAAAATTTATTGTATAAAAAGATTATTGTATTCAATTAATATAAATTTTTATAACTTCTGCAATTTCTTCGTGAGTTCTAGCTCCAATTAATTGTTCGACAATTTTTCCATCTTTAAATAAAATAAGATTAGGAATAGAAGAGATATTAAATTTAGAAGCTAGTTCAGAATTATCGTCAACATTTATTTTTCCGACTTTAATTTTTCCAGAAAATTCTTCAGCTAAATCTTCAATAACCGGGCCCATCATAACACAGGGCATACACCATTCTGCAAAAAAATCAACTAATACAATGCCTTGTTTTACAAATTTTTCAAATTCTTTATTTGCTAATTCTGGAACTAATTCATTTGTTATCATTTTTTTAAGAGAAATATTTTGTTTTTAAAGATTTCTTTTAAATGTTTGGAAAGAAAATTCAAGACCTTTTTCAGATTTTTGCCTTTTTTCATAAATTTTTTTCCAATCATTCCAATTTATTTCTGGAAAAAAAGAATCTCCATCAAAAGTTTCGTGAACTTTTGTTATTTCTAAAAAATTTGCTCTAGGCAAAAATTCTTCATAAATCTGGCTACCACCAATAACAAATGAATCTTCATTTTCAGTAAAACTTAATGCTTCTTCTATATTTTTTGCAATGTAAATTCCGTTCTGGGGTTCTAATTTTTTAGAAAGTATAATATTTTTTCTGTCAGGTAATGGTCTAAATTTTTCAGGAATTGATAAATAAGTTTTACTTCCCATAATTACTGGATGTCCTGTTGTTAATTCTTTAAATCTTTTCATATCTTCTGGAATTCTCCAAGGAATCTTATTATTTATTCCAATGACATTATTTTCAGATATTGCAACAATTATTTTTAAATTCATTTTAAATAGCCATCGCTCTTTCAATTTTTGGATATGGGTTATAATCTTCAATAATAAAATCATCAATGTTTAACTTATCAAATGGTTTTTTTGCAATTATTAGCTTAGGTAATGGTCTTGGTTCTCTTGATAATTGTTCAAGTATTGCAGTAATATGATCATAATCTTTTGAAGGTTCATAATTTTCTTCGGTTTGATTAGCATCTCTTGGTGCATTTTTATTTACCCAGTCAAGAATCTCTAAATATCCTTCTCTACTTTTAACTTTTCTAACCCTTTCTCTAAACTCATGAAAATGTTCTTTATACCAATTACTTTTATTTTCTAATCCTGTATAAAAATGGGTATCTCCAAAACTATGAATAAATGTTTTTGGTATAGCACCAACTTCTTGTGCAATTAATTGTGTAATTAAGGAATAACTAGCATAATTAAACTGAACACCTAAAAACATATCTGAACTTCTTTGATAAAGGTTTAATTCTAATTCGTTTTCTTCATTAATAGTTGCTTGAAAAAGAACATGACAAGGTGGTAAAGACATATTCGGAACATCTCCCGGATTCCATGCAGTTACAATGTGTTTTTTTCCAGTAGGTTTTTTCTTTAGTCCTTCAATCATATTTCTTAATTGATCTATTTCTACAATTTTACCTTGTTTTTCATCAAAATGTTTCCAATGTCTCCATTGAGCAGGATAAATAGGACCAGCATCTCCAAATCTTTCTGCAAATTCAGAACTTTCTTTTATTTTTTGAGCATATTCTAACATTGATTTATCCCAATCAGAAGAATATTTTACACTCTTTTCTAATAGGTTTCTAGGAAAAATACTTTCTTTAACCATCGCAGGTAGATTGTATTCAAAAGCATTACCTCTCCAAATTTTGCAACCATTATCCTCTAAATATTTTATATTGGTATTTCCTCTTATAAACCAAAGAGTTTCATGAATCATGGATTTTGTAAACATTTTTTTAGTTGTTGCTAAAGGATATCCTTCTCTTAAATCATATTCATTTTGGTATCCAAATAAAGAAATAAGCCCAGAACCTTTACTTCCCCATTTAAAATTAGAACGTTCTGATGTAAGAATCTTTTTTGAATGTTCTAAAAATTGTTGAACCATTTTCTTTTTAGATTGTTTTGTTTTATAAATATAATTATACTAGATTATACCTTTTGATATAACTCCAAAAAAACCAGATTTATTTTGGCTCATTTCAAACAATAATGAACTTAATTCTTTTTTTTGGACTATTCCTTTATCTGGATTAATGTATTCTATATATGGATCTTTAAAATCATTTAATAAAACAACATGCTTATTCCAAGCAATAAAAATATCTTTTTCAAAATTTTCACTCAATAAAAAATCAGGTTCATTAAAAGGTGTTGTATCATATTTAAATAAACTATATACAAATCCATAAGCATTTAAAAAATTTTTAAATTTAAAATCATCAAAATAAAAACCATTTTCTCCAGAATTTAATTGAGGAGCAATTTGATCTTGGGAAATTTTTTTTCCATGTTTATCAAAAATTGCTTGAATAACAGAGCAAAGACAATAATTGTTTTTTTCTTGCGGAATTAAATTATAATTTTTCATTTAATTTTGAACCTCTTTTTTTCCGTCGCTTGTAACTCTTCCACCTTGATGTTGTCCAGAATAAATTCTTTTAATTTCTCCAACAACTGCAACATATTCAATGCTAAACATTCTTGCTCCTAATTCAAATACAAAATCTTGATCGCCTTGATTTTTTATTCCAAATGTTAATTGTCCTTTATATCCTGGATTAGTATTACTGCAATGCAAACTTAATCCTCCTCTTTGTAAAGAAGTTCTTGGAAAAATTTTTGGAATAATGTATCCTTCTGGAAAAGAAGCATCATATTTTATTTTTTCAGCAGGAGAAGAAATTATTTCTATTGTTGTAACAAGAAAAAATTCACCAGGTTTTATTGTGAATTTTTTGTTTCCGTCTTTATTTACATCTCCAATTGTTTCAATTTTTGAAGAATATCTTTCTTGAATCCCTAAAAAACTTTCTCCAATTATTTTATGAATTTGTCCAATTCTTAAATCTAAAATGGTTCCTTCTGGATTTTCTAATTCTCTTTCTGATAAATTTTCAATTAAATTGTATTTTTTATTTAATTCTAAAACTTTAAGTGCTGATAATATCATTTTTCTCTCTTTTATTGTTTTAATATTTCATAAGGGTTAAATTCTTTTTTAAATATTATTGTTGTCGAGAATTACTTTTTGTTGAACACATTTGGCAAGATGGATTTTAAATCCTTAAATCCAGTGCTTTTTTTATCCATATATCTTTCTTCTGGTTCATATAACATATTATACAAATTAAATTTTGCCAATGATTGGTTGTCTTGAAGTATTATTGGAACATCTCTTGCTCTAATTTCAAAAACTATATGTGACGGAACATTTGGATTTTTTGGATCATATCCATGAGAAGCATTTATCAAACCTGCATAATGAGATTTCATGTCTCCTAATTCAGGAGAATATTCGTCGATTTCTGCTGCAACTGTTGGAGGAAGCCTTATGTTTTGTTTAGAATTAACTAAAACAAAATCTCCTGGATGAATTATAATTAATCCTGAATTGTTTTTGTTTTTTATTTCATCATAATATTCTTTAGGCACATAATTTCCTTTTTTAGATAAATCAATTGTTCTTCTGTCTCTTTTTGCAATATATGCAAGCAAACCTCTTTTTGGAATGTCTGCTGTAAAAGTTAGTTTTCCTGTTCTAATCATTTCTTCTTTTTCAATTTCATCGTAAGACTGGTTTCCATTATCGTCTGTTAATATAGGGTGTTTTCTTAATAATAATTCTAAATCTGACCCAGCTATTGGTTCAGGATTTCCTTCATAAAATCTTATTTGGGGAATAGGAGTTATGCCTGAATGAATTACTAATGGAAAACTTGTAGCAGTAATTTCAGAATATAAATCTCCTTGATATCCATTTTTTATGTAATCAAATTGAGAACAGCCATCAGTTAATCCTTTAGCAGATATTCCAATTCTCCCTCTTCCAGATTTATTGAACATTTTTGCACTGATTGTATTCGGTAAATTAAGACTTTCTACAAGTTGCATTACATAAGATTGAAGGTATTCGACATAAAATTGTTCTTTTGAAGAATGATCGTCTACAATTTCTCTGGAACTTAATATTTTTTTTATGTTTTGTTCTCGAAGAGGAAGAAAACTTCCAACAAGTTTCCATTTATCAAACCCTATTCTTAAATCAAGACTACTCGGATTAACAAGATTTACATCTGCATTGCAAATAATTCCTTCTTTTATGAATTCTCTTATTTTCCAATCAGGAAGAACTCCTCTTCTCATAAATTCAAATTAATTCATTCCTTTTTAAGAATTGTTGTTCTCTTTTATAAATTAAATTTTGATAAAAATATATCTAACCGCAACCAACACCATTATCATTTCCACATTTAGAACATACAGGAGAATTACATCCATCTTTAAAAGTAGGTTTTTCACATCCACAAAGATTACATATAAATTTTTTGTCTAATTTTCCGTTATTTCCACTAACAATAACTGCTTGTTCATTATCTCCAACTCTTACTTGAGATAGGATAGAAGAATATTCTTCTGTTCCTGGTTCAACTTTTCTTAAATCTTTTTTTCTTACAACTTGAGTTAATTTATTTGATAGAGAATCTCTTTCTATTACTCCATTTGTTAATAAATAATGTTCTAATACAATTCCCATTCCATGTTCTATTGATTTTATTTTTCTTGGGCCAATTCCCTCACTTTCATCTGAAGAAATAGATTGTAAAATTTCGATTAATCCTACATAATCTGGATCTGCTCCCCTAAATGCTTGTGATAAAAGTATACCTTCAGTTGTAAAGCTTGCACTTGTTGGAGTTCCTGGAGGTAATCTATTTGTAAAACTTTCATCAGGTAAAAAATAAGCAAGTTTATTTTTATCATCAACATACAAATCACTAGTCGGAATCATGTGAAGTCTATCTGTTTGTCTTTTTACCTTATACTTTATTGATTGAGGTTTTATATCTAATAATGGATGTGGTTTTACATTCTTTTGAACAAGAGTAACTTTTTCTTCTAAATTTTTATCTTTCTTAGAACTTAAAATACCCTCTCTTGAACCTTCTCTATAAATAGTATGTCCTTTACATCCTGATTCCCAAGCTTTCATGTATGCTTGTGCAACAATATTCTCTGAAACATTTTCTGGCATGTTTGTTGTAGCACTTATTGAGTGATCAACCCATTTCTGAATTGTTCCTTGCATGTTGACTTTCTCAACCCAATCTACATCTTCAGAAGTTGCATGACTATATGGTGATTTTTTTTGCAATTCATATATTATATCTTTAAATTCATTTTCATCTTTTATGTTATTGATTTTTTCAATTTCTTCAATAGATAAATTTTTTTTCATCCACTCCTTAAATTTAGGGTGAAATACATTTCCATAAACATGCCAATCATCTCCTTGTTCGTCGGTAAAGTCTATTTCAAATCCTTTATTATTTTTTTCAACTTTTACTTTTCTTTGATAACCCATTAAAAATGCAGGTTCAATTCCTGAAGTTGTTTGTGCAACAATACTTACAGAACCATTTGGAGCAATAGTTAATGCAGAGATATTTCTTCTTCCATGTTCAACCATTCTCTTGTAAAGTTCAGGGTCTGCTTCTTTAATTCTATTAATAAAAGGATTGTCTTTTTCTTTTTCTGCATTATAAATTGGAAAAGCTCCTCTTTCTTCAGCCAAATCTACTGAACTTCTATAAATTTCTAATGCTAACATTTTATGAATTTCTGTTGAAAATTTTGTCGCTTCAGGAGTTCCATAAGTTAATCCCATTGCTGCGAGCATATCTCCTTCTGCAGTAATTCCTATTCCTGCCCTTCTTCCTTGAATTGCTTTGTTTTTTATTTTTAACCATAAATTTTTTTCAATTCTTTTTACTTCTTCCTCTTCTGGGTCAGAACCAACTTTATCTAAAATTTTATCAATTTTTTCTAATTCCAAATCAATTATATCGTCCATTATCCTCATAGTTTTTTTTGCATGATCTTTAAAAAGTTCATAGTTAAATGTGGCTTCTTTTGTGAAAGGATTTTCTATGTAACTAAATAAGTTTAATGAAGTCAATCTACAGGAATCATAAGGGCATAGCGGGATTTCTCCACAAGGGTTTGTTGAAACTGTTTTAAAACCTTCATCAGCATAAACATCTGGAATAGACTCTCTTTTTATAGTATCCCAAAATAAAATTCCTGGTTCTGCAGATTTCCATGCATTATGAATAATTTTATTCCATAATTCTTTAGCATCAATTTCTTTTTTAACAATAGGATTCTCAGAGTTAATTGGAAATTGTTGAATATATTTTGTTCCGTTTTTAACAGCATACATAAATTCATCGTCTATTTTAACAGATATGTTTGCTCCAGTAATTTTTCCTTGTTCTAATTTTGCATCAATAAATTTCTCTGCTTCTGGATGTTTTATATGTAAACTTAACATCAAAGCTCCTCTTCTTCCATCTTGTGCAACTTCTCTTGTTGAATTAGAGTATCTCATCATAAAAGGAATAACTCCTGTTGAAGTTAGTGCAGAATTTTTAACAGGTAATCCTTCTGGTCTTATATAAGATAAATCATGTCCTACTCCTCCTCTTCTTTTCATTAATTGAACTTGCTCTTGATCAACCATCAGTATGCTTCCATAAGAATCAGAAGAATTTTCATTATATCCTATAACAAAACAATTTGATAAAGAAACTATTTGCATATCATTTCCAATTCCAGACATGTTGCTTCCTCCTGGTATTATATATTTGAAATCTTTTAATAAATCATAAATTTGTTTTTCAGATAAAGAGTTTGGACTAGGATATTTTGTTTCAATTTTTGCAATTTCTTTTGCAAGTCTAACGTGCATTTCATTAGGGTTTGATTCGTATATTCTTGCCTGAGAATCTTTTAAGGCATATTTATTTGCCCAAACATCAGCAGCCAATTGATCTCCTTTGAAATATTCTAAAGCATTTTTTACAGCTTCTTCACGAGTATAAACTTTTTTTTCTAGTGTGTTCGTCATTATAATTCTTTTATTTCTTTTTTGAAATCACTTATGTCTTTGAAATCACGGTAAACTGATGCAAACCGCACATATGCTACTTTATCCAACCTTTTTATTTTTTTAGATACTAAATCACCTATAATTGAACTAGATATTTCTTTTTTCCCTCTTTTTCTTATTGCTTCTTCAATTTCGTTTATCATCTTTGAAATTTTCTCAATTGAAACTGGTCTTTTTTCAAAAGCTTTTTCAACACCTCTTTGTATTTTTTCTATTTCGAATTTTTCTCTTCTACCATCTTTTTTTATAACATATAAATCTGATTTTTCAATTTTTTCGTAAGTTGTGAATCTCTTTTTACATTTTAGACATTCTCTTCGCCTTCTTATCCCTCCAGGAGATTCTCTTTTATCTGTTACTCTAGATGTTGTATATGAGCAAAATGGACAGTTCATTTATTTTTATACATACAATATGTTGTATATTTGCCTCTTTTTCATACTATTAATTGTATTTTTAGAAAACCTAAAAAACATTTTTCTATTTAAACATTTTGGACTATTAAAAAAAAGTAACAAACAAAAATATTTTTTTAGGTAAGTTTTAAAAGAAAGATTTTCTTTATTTTATTAGGAGGTGAAAATGGATTTAAATTATTTTACAAGTTATGGTTTGAATTTGGGATTTCCAATTTGGCTAACTGTAATTTTACTTGTTTGGTCTCTTGCATGGAAATTAGTTGCATTGTGGAAATCTGCAAGGCACAAAAGTATTGTTTGGTTTATTGTGTTGGGAATTGTTAATACTTTAGGTATCTTAGAAATATTGTATATCTTTGTATTTTCTAAATTGGGCATGAAAACAAAAAACAATGAAAAACCAGTTTCAAAAAAATCCCATAAATCTTCTAAATCAAAAAAGAGAAGATAAATTTATTTTTTAATTTTTTATTTATTTTTTAGTAAAATACATTTCCTACATAATTCATTCCTAGAAGGTTCTCCACAGTTTTTGCAATAATTTATTCTATTGTCCTGATTTTTTTCAATTCTTTCATATAATTCTTCAAAACTTTGGATTATGTTTCTTTTTTGTTTTTCAGAAATAGTATTTAAAAATTTTCTAACTTGTATTCTGTAAGAATCAATTCCGCAAGGACAAGGTTGAGGAATTATCTTTAGTTTCTTTTTTTTAACATATTCTCTAATATCATCTTCTAAAACAAAAAACAAGGGTTTAATTCTTGGAATGAATTTTTCATCAGGATTGTTTCTTGAAATTGGTCCTGAATTTGAAGAAAGTTTTGGACTACCTTTGAAAATATTTATTAAAAATGTTTGAACTTCGTCGTCTAAATTATGCCCTGTTGCAATTTTGTCTACTTTTAATTTTCTTGCTTCTTTGTTCATGATTGATTTTTTTATAACTCCACAAACAGCACAATTTGTTAATTTTATTTTGGACTGCACACCTTGTCGTATATAACACATTCTTGAACCCATTTCTTTTTTAATATCATAAACATGAAATTTTATTTTATTTTCATTGCAAAACTCTTTTATTGCATTTTCACATCTATCGCTATATTCTCCTAATCCCAAATTAATATGAAATCCTTCAATATTATATCCAAATTTTTTCAAAAGATATGCAGTTAATGTAGAATCTTTTCCTCCAGACAAAGCTATTAAAATTTTCTCTTTTTTATTACAAATTTTGTATTTAAAAATTGTTTCTTTAACTTGTTTTTCAATTTTTAAAATTATATCTTCCATGAGAAAATTTAGGTTTTTCAGTATATAAATCTTTAAAAATAAGTTATATCTAAAAAATTCATGGCTTGGGAACTTTTATTAAAAAGACCAGAAATTTTATCTAAAAAAGAATCCAATTTGAACGAATTAGAAGAATCTATTTTAGAAGATAGCAAATTTGAAAAAAAATTAAAAAAATTAATTGAAGGAGAACTAAATAATTGTGTTGTGAAAATAGAAGATGATGCCAATGGAGAATTAATTGGAAAAGTAAAGTTAGACCCAAACGATAACCTAGAAGAAACTTATTCTTTTAGTGATGAAAAAGGGTTTTTAATGCTTTATTATTACAAATGTAATGCAATTTACAAAAAAAAATAATTTTCATTTTAACACATAAATCTTTAAAAATAAACTTATTCTAATCTTTTTATGAGATTTATAGAAGAACCAATTAAAAATGAAGATTCTAAAAAATTACTAATTTTAAATTCTTTGAATGAAGAGGTTTTAATAAAAGATAGTTCTATAAGATGGGTTTATGGGAAAATAGTTAGTTATGACAAAGAAAAAGGTAAATATTCTATAAAAGAATTACACCATGATGAAACTCCTGCTTATAATTTAGAAATTAAAAACTTAGAACAATTTCTTTTGGTTCGTTAAGTTTAGGCAATCTTAAAAACTCTCTTTATCTTTATTTTTTATGAATAAAAAATATGAACTTTTAGCTCCAGTAGGAAATTTCCCTATGTTAGTTTCAGCAATAAATGCAGGAGCAGATGCAGTTTATTTTGGATTAAAAGAATTTTCAATGCGTGCAAATGCAGGAAATTTTTCAATAAACGATTTAGATAAAATTGAAAAATTTTGCAAACCAAAAAAAATCAAAAGATATTTGACATTAAATACAATAATTTATGATTCTGAATTAAGCAAAATAGAAAGTGTAATTAAAAAAATAAAAAACAAAGTTGATGCAGTAATTTGCTGGGATTTATCTGTGATTTCTTTATGTAAAAAGTATAAAATTCCATTTCATATTTCAACTCAAGCTTCAGTTGCAAATTCTAAGTCAGCAGAATTTTATAAAAAACTCGGAGCAGAAAGAGTTGTTTTAGCAAGAGAACTTTCTTTAGAGCAAATAAAAAAAATATCCAAATCAATAGATGTTGAATGTTTTATTCATGGAGCAATGTGCGTCGCTGAATCAGGAAGATGCTTTACTTCTCAGTTTCTCTTCGGAAAATCTGCAAATCGTGGGCAATGCCTGCATCCTTGTAGAAGAAGTTATTTAGTTAAGGATTTACAAGAAGGTTATGAATTAAAATTAGAAAATAATAAAGTAATGTCTGCAAAAGATTTATGCACCTTGCCTTTTATTGATAAATTAAAAAATTCTGGAATTAAAGCATTTAAAATAGAAGGAAGAAATAGAGATGCACGATATGTAGATGTTGTTGTTAGAGTCTATCGAAAAGCATTGGATTCAAAAAAACCTTTGACAAAAGAGCAAATCTCAGAATTTATTGAAGAATTAAAAAAAGTTTACAATCGAGAATTCTCTTCGGGATTTTATTTAGGGACTCCAACAAACGATGATTTTGCAAAAATAGAACACAGTGCAGCAACATCAAAAAAACATTTTGTTGGAAAAGTATTGCATTATTATCCAAAAATTTCAGTTGCAACAATTAAGCTTGTTTCAGATTTAAAAATTAATGACGAAGTTTGTATTATAGGAAAAGAAATTGGAATTATTAATTTCAAAATAGCTAGCATGCAATTCAAAAATAAAAACATCTTAAACGCAAAAAAATTTCAAGAAATTGCAATAAAAGTTCCTTCTGTTGTCAAAAAGAACGATGATGTTTATTTAATAGTTAAAATTTAATTCAAAATATAAATCTTTAAAAATAAAAGATACTTGAAAGAATAATGGGTTTAGAAGATAAAAAAAGATTAAGTTCTGAAGATATACATTTAATTAATACAATAAATACAAATTTCAAAGAACTATCTCTTCATTATGGAAATTTAAATGATGTCCTCGGTTATTCAAGTGTCGGAAATATTCCTTTAACAAGAAAAATTTTCTATCAAGAAATAGATAAATTTCTAGAACAAAAGCTACCTTAATTTAGTTCTCACTAAGTTCTTAAAAAATAAAAAAATAGAAAAAGTAAAAATAAAAAATTAAAAGTCAAAAGAGTTTGTTATTGTACAAAGCTTTTCTTGACCGTTTTCATCAATGTAATAAGGAGTAACTTCTACTTTACTTACATCAGTGATTCCTGTATTTTGGAGTGTATATGTTTTAACTCCTAAGGGTGTTAATCCTCCTTGACTTCCAATATCTAAAACTCCTGAACTATTCATGTTGTTTGATACAACAACTTTTGCAAAAATCTCAACATTATCACCTGTTGCAGATCTCTTTAAAGTAAGAGCATAGTCTCCAGTAACATTACTTGTTTGGTTTAGCTTTGTTGCTGTAATATCTAAATCAAAACATTTTGTGCTTCCTTCAATTGAACCTTTACTTTTGTTTAATAAGTTGTTTACAACTCCCCAAATAACTCCTACAGCTATTAAAACTAGTAAAATAATTATTAAAGTAGTCACAACATCAGATAAACCTTTTTTATTATTCATCTTAACCTCCTTTCAATTTTCAGTTAAACTTTCTTTAACTATAAAATATATAGAAAAAACTACTATAAAAAGGTTATGCTTCTCGATTGAAATTATCAATTATCTCGAAAAAATCTTTTTGACTTATAACTTTATCAACTTCTGTTAATCCTCTTTGTTCTGCAAATTTTGCAAAAGCTTCTGGCTTGTAACCTCTTTTTTTTAAAGAAGAAATTGTAGGAAGTCTTTCATCGTCGAATCCAGAATATTCTCCTGCTTCAATTGCAGCTTTTATTTTTCTTTTTGATAGGATTAAATCCGAGAATTTAATTCTTCCCATGAAAAAAGCCCATGGATATGTTTTTCCAAAAACATTAAAAATAAATTCTTGTCTTTTTGCATTATCTGCATGGTCTTTTCCTCTTATAATATGCGTCATTCCAAATTCCATGTCGTCAACAGGAACAACTAAATTCATCAAAGGCCAAACTCGATATTTTTTTCCTTGTCGTGCATGATTGCTAAGATTAATTCTTGCTAAAGGAAAATCTCTCATTGCTGGATTTGGATATTGCATATTTGATTTCATTCTCAAAACAGCGTCGCCTTCTTTGTAACCTTTTTTATCAAGCATTTTTTTCCATCTAAACTGATTTTCTTTTAATTCATTATTTCTGCAAGGACAATCTTCTTTAGACTCGGCGTATAATTTAAATTTTTCAGAAGAGCAAGTGCAGACATATGCTTTTTCTTTTTTAATAAGTTTTTCAGCATAATCATAATAAATTTTCATTCTATCAGAAGAAGAAATATATTCAGAAACATTTCCAAAAATCCAATTAAAATCTTTTTTTATGTTTTCGTAAGCTTCTGGAAGAGTTGTTTCAGGGTCAGTATCGTCGATTATAATATAAAGTTTTCCGCCGTATTTTTTTACATATAAAGAACTTGGCATTCCTGCAATAATATGTCCGACATGCAAAGGTCCAGAAGGTGCTGGTCTAAATCTCATAACAACTCCTTTTTTT
>Ga0172379_10000395_pt1 | contig 111714 bp, 106 predicted proteins | sample GrowelOW334metaG_FD_119756 | JGI IMG/M metagenome (GOLD analysis project Ga0172379, IMG submission 119756) | Groundwater microbial communities from an aquifer near a municipal landfill in Southern Ontario, Canada - Groundwater well OW334 metaG | ecosystem: Environmental > Aquatic > Deep... | reverse complement strand
TTCTCCAGCCCCAGGATAAGATGAGCCGACATCGAGGTGCCGAACTCCGCCGTCGATATGAACTCTTAGGCGGAACTAGCCTGTTATCCCTAGAGTAGCTTTTGTCCGATAATCTCCGGCCGCTTCTAACACGGACCGTCGGTTCACTTTGCTCTGCTTTCGCACCTGTTCGATTAGTAAATCTCACAGTCAAGCCGGCTTTTGCCAATACACTATCGGCACGGTTTCCATTCGCGCCTAGCCGACCTTAATAGACTCCTCCGTTACTTTTTGGGAGGATAGCGCCCCACTAAAACTACCCACCAGATACTGTTTCTTTGAGTTTTTGCCTCAGAGATTAGAATATATATTCAAAAAGAGTGGTATTTCACTGTCGGATCAACTTTCCCCGAAAGAAAAATCTCAAATCCTCCCACCTACGCTACGCATTTTAAACATATACTCAATACCAAGTTGTAGTAAAGCTTCTAGGGTCTTTTCGTCTAACTGCAGGTAACCGGCATCTTCACCGGTATTGCATTTTCACCGAGCTGCTCTTCGAGACAGTTCCCAACTTATTACGCTATTCATGCACGTCTGAACTTACCAGACAAGGAACTTCGCTCAACTATTCCTCAGAGTTGGACTCTATCTTCATCCCTAAAAATTTTAGTAGGATGTGTGGCGTTGGTCTCTTGATAACCACATTTTTCGAACTACCGATTGTATTACTACATCGTAGGTAACTTTTGCGTAATTTTAAGTTGCTTTTAAATCTATTTATCTTTTCCTATGACAGTCCTAGTTCTTCTCGACTCATCCGAAGATAAATCGAGAACCTTAGGACCGTTATAGTTACGGCCGACATTCACCAGGGCTTACAACAATCACCACTACCCTTGCGGATAGCAACGTCGTTGGTTGACCTTCTGGCATTGGTCAAGCGTCACCCCCTATACTTCCTCTTACGAGTTTGCAGGGAGCTGTGTTTTTGATAAACAGTTAGCAGGGATACTTTTGTTGCAGCCCATATTGCTATGGGCAAGCCTTATTGCGAACTTACGGCTGCTTTTTTGCCGAGTTCCTTGAAGAGCTATCACTCGTTCACCTTACTCTTCTCGAGCAAACCACCTGTGTCGGATTACGGTACGGTTTCTATACATTTAAGCTTAGAGAATTTTCTCGGAAGCTCGCTTTGTTTTATCTCTCACGGCGAACCGTAAAATTTTCGCTCTATTTCCGCTTATCATTAAAGAAAGATCTCCGGATTTACCTAAAGATCGCAGTTAAAGCACGAGCGCAAATCCAATAATGCGCAAAACATACTGAGCTTCGTCCTCCCATCGCAATGTATAAAAGTCATGGAATATTAACCATGTGTCCATCGGGTGCGGCTCTCGCCATCCCCTTAGGCCCGACTAACCCTTCGCTGATTGACATCGCGAAGGAAACCTTGGTTTTTCGGTGTGTAGGGTTCTCACCTACATTGTGGTTACTTGTGCCAACATTCTTACTTCTCTACGCTCCACCATGGGTCACCCCTTTGGCTTCATCGCAGAAGAGAATACTCTCCTACCAGTATATTTATTCGAAAATAAATATAATCCTAAGTTTCGGTATCATGTTTAACCCCGATTATCTGCGGCGCAAAATCTCTTAGTAAGTGAGCTGTTACGCTATCTTTAAAGGATGGCTGCCTCTAAGCCAACCTCCTTACTGTCTGAGAAAAATTACCACCTTAAGTGTACTTAACATGAATTTAGGGACCTTAAATATAGATGCGGGCTGTTTCCCTTTTGACCATGGGGCTTAGCCTCCACAGTCTAACTGCCTAACAATTTGCCTACAGTATTCGGAGTTTGATAGGTCTCGCGATGTTTCCACCTGTCGAGACCTTCCAGTGCTCTACCCCTGTAGGGTACATTAGACGCTAGCCCAAAAGCTATTTCGGAGAGAACCAGCTATTACCATGCTCGATTAGCTTTTCACTTCTTATCTCAAGTCATCCGGTAGTATTGCACGGCTAAACGGTTCGGGCCTCCCCTTTGATTTCTCAAAGGTTCACCCTGCTCAAGACAAGCTCGCTATGGTTTCGGGTCTGATATGTAAAACAAACGCGCTATTCACACTCGCTTTCGCTATGGCTCCATCCGGTAAAGGACTTAGCCTGCTTCACAGATCAACTCGTTGGCTCATTCTTCAATAGGCACGCCGTGACGGACCGCACATTATATACGACGTTCGCAAATCGAAAAAATAAAAATAAAGATATTTATTTGTCAGAGACAAATAAACGATTTTAAATTTAAATCTTAAATTTGCGAACGTCACACACAATGTGCGACCCGCTCCGACTCCTTGTAGGCATATGGTTTCAGGTCTATTTCACCGCCCTCACCGGGCTGCTTTTCACCTTTCCCTCACGGTACTAGTTCACTATCGATCTCTAACAATATTTAGCCTTACCGGTTAGTTCCGGCAGATTCTCTCAAGCTTTTCGTGTCCTGAGATACTCAAGAGTAATGACAAAAAAGATATTTTATTTTCGCTTACGGGACTATTACCCCCTAGGGTTCTGCTTCCCAGCAGATTCTGCTAATAAAATATTTTATAACTTTTCTCATATAAATATGACGTCACTATCTTACAACCCCCCTCACTAACTTTATCCACGAAAATATTTTCATGTGCAAAGTTAGTGAGAGGTTTGGGCTGTTTCCTTTTCGCTCGCCACTACTAAGGAAATGTCGTTACTTACGTAACATTGTTTTCTATTCCTCCAGGTACTGAAATGTTTTACTTCCCTGGGTATGCATCTTATGTCAAGCATAAGATTACCGTTAAAACGGTAGGGTTTCCCCATTCGGAGATCTTCGGATCAAAAGTTGCTAGGCACTTCCCCGAAGCTTATCGCAGCTATACTACGTCCTTCATCGCTTGTTAGAGTCAAGGCATCCACCATACGCCCTTAAATTTCCCATTAGGAAATTTAAAAACCACAATTTTTTATTTCGTCACGCTGACGAATAAAATTTGTTTTAACCTGTTATATGAAATCAATTCCATACAACAGTTTTTTAAATCTTATCAACCCTCTTCAAAAAGAGTTGATAGATCACCTGCCTGCCTACAATATCTATAAAGACCCAACATTAAATTGGTGATATTGTGGCAGAATTTAATTGTCAAAGTGTCATTCTTTCCGTAAAAAAAACCGACTCTTTCGAGCGGCTAGTTGAGACAACATCAAAGATGCTGACTAAACTTTCCGCTTTAAAAATTGGCTTTTTGTTAACATATCTGTGTAAGGAAGAGTATATAGGAAACAAAAATAAAGTCAAGCAATTTTTAGGCCTTTTTTATTACTTATTTCAACCAACAAAAAAAGCTAGGTTTCCCTAGCTTTTTTAACCTTATTCTTGATCGTCAGTCTCTAGAATACCATCCAAATTTACATCATATAATATAGCATCCTGAATATGGCGATATTTCAAAATTTCATCTTCCTTAAACCACAATCCGATTTCTGCGTTTGCTTCGCCAACGTTTCCAGAAGCATGAATTAGGTTTCTTATCGGCCTACCATCTGTATCTGAAATCTGATATGAATCCAAAACATAATCCCCTCTTATTGTACCAACGTCTGAAGTCAAAGGTTCTGTACCACCAACTATTTTTCTCACAATACCCACTGCATGAACCCCTTGAAGTACCATAGCAAGCACTGGTCCACTAGATAAATATTTTGTAAGATTCTCTAAAACTTTTTCTCCGATTTCAATAGGATTATTTGTTGGAGGAACCATTCCTTTCTTCTCATATCCAATAATAGATTTCTCTCCAACCTTTCTTATCCATTCTGGATCTACTGTGTAGTGTTTTCTTACCTGATCTTTAGTTGGAATTATCATCTTAAGAGCAACGATCTTAAGACCAACTCTTTCAAATCTTTCTACAATAGTCCCCACAAGAGATCTCTGTATTCCGTCTGGCTTTATTATCACAAAACTTTTTTCGTTTCTCATTTTTTCTGATTTATATTAATTAATAATTACACAATTGGTTTTAACGGTTCTGGCTTTTTGTACTTCTCCATTATTTCCATCTCCACCAAACTTCTTTCTTTACCGTACTTAAGATATGATAATTCTTTAATTTTATCAAGTAATATTTTTGTCCCTCTGGGAGGAAGGTTTGTTTCCATACTAAACGGAACGACTGGACGACCATTAGACAATAACTTTACGTATGAATTGTGCATGTCCACATTCATCAAATCTTTAGCAGTAAATACCGGAGTAAACTGCTTTTCTAAATATTCAGCGTCTTCAGAGCTTACACGAAATGATATTATTGAACCAACGTTTCCAAAAACAGAATTTTTAATTTTTTCATCAAGCTGCGCGATAAACTGGTTTGCAACAGTAAGAGAAAGTTTATACTTTCTAGCCTCAGAAAGAATTGTAGAAATTGAATCTGTTGTAACGTTTTGGAATTCATCTATATACAAATAAAAAGGAGGAAGATCTTCTCCAAAAGAATCCACACGAGAAAGAGATGCCATCAGGATCTTCCCGACAATAATAAGACCGATAAGATTTGAGTTGATATCTCCCAATCTTCCCTTAGCCAAATTCACAAGAAGAATCTTTTTGTTATCCATTATCTCTCTAAAATTGAAAGAAGATTTTTCTTGAGAAACTATCGGACGCATAATTTCATTGGAAAGAAATACATCAAATTTGCTTGTGATATAAGGAACAATGTTTGCAAGAGATGCTTCCCCACCAGCCTTCTCCGCTATCTCTTTCCAGAATTGAACAACAATTGGGTTCTTACAATTTGATAACTTTAATTGTCTATAGGATTTGTCTGCTAAAACTCTAGAAACGTCTAGAAGCGTACATCCAGTATCTGGGTCTTCGATAACAAGCATTACTGCATTTCTAAAGTATTGCTCAAACATCGGACCACCAGCGGTCTTCATATCAAAAAGTTTATTAAAAATAGAGAGCATTTCGTTTACAACAAAAGTTTTTTGTTCTGGGAAACGTCTATCATATTCGAGCATGTTCAAACCCATTGGTCTTTCTGTATATCCTGGGTCGAAATAAATAACATCTTCATATCTCTCCGGTGGAATATATGAGAGAACTTCTTGAATATCAGAACCGTGTGGGTCTATCATACAAACGCCCTCGCCATTTAAAATATCTTGGCGAATCATTGTTTTCAAAAGTGTTGTCTTACCAGTACCAGTCTGACCTATTACATAGAAGTGCCTCAAGCGATCTTCTGGTAAAGCAAATATCTTTGTTTCTATATTCCTGTGAATATTTGTACCCAAAAATAATCCAGTCTCTGGTAAATCAAGTGGTGCTGGAGCAGTCCCTGCTTTTGTTTGTTTAAGCTGAGTAGAACCTTTGAGCTCTGACTCTGGCATATGCATAATAGTAGTAAGTTCTTTTAAATTTAAGTTAATCTTCTGACTGTCATTAAAAATTCTAAAGGAAAAATCTCTACTTAGTTTTAGAAGGTCTTTCCCAAATAATCTTTTAAACTTTATCTTATTCCCTGTTGTATTTTCAAATTGATTGAAAGAAGACTCTATATCAGAAAGCAAAGAGTTTGCTTCTTCGCTAGTATTTGATGAGGCCATGACCCTTATGTTTACCTTGGTAAACTTACTAGAAATCTTAGCTTTGATACTATCAATAGTAGCCTGGTCTAAAGTCTTTGGTTTGTTTTCTTCTTTTTCTTTCTTCTCCTTAGAACTTTCACCAACGAATAAATCTTTACATACACCCTTAACACAAGCCATAAGTGACATATCTGCTTTCTTAAGGGCATCTTTAAATTTCAAACCCTTCTCCATCTCCTTAAGAACTCTTTTATAGAAAGAAATCTTCTCATCATTTTGTGGATGAACAATTATTTGAATAGCAGCGCCTTGTCCATCTTTATTTATTTTTGAAAAACTATTTAACAAAACATTGAGTGGATCATAATCAAATTGTTCATATGTCTTTAATGGAAAAATTTCATTTGTTGCAAGCTCTGCATATGAACCACAGAAATCTCCCTGCTCATTAAAAATATTATAATCGTCTTTTTTTTCTATAATTTTTGCTTCGGAGAAAATAGATAAAATTTGTTTTTCAAATAAAGGAGCTTTTACATTAGGCACAGCCATATAGAAAACAAATTCATTACTATGATTTGCATTTGCTAGTTCTAGAACAAAATAATCAACATTTGTCTTATCACTATCAACAGAAAGCATACCAGAGTAAAACTGCTCCATCTTTGAAACAATTTCTTTCAGGTGTTTATTTTTCTGCTCTTCATCTCCGCGTTTATTGGGTAATGATATTTCAAACAACGTCATCTTGAGAGCTTGGAAGATAGGGCTTTTTTCATTTGCCCCTTTCACTGGAAAACCAGCTTTAATATACTGAATTAAAAATCTATGAAAATCATCTTCTATGTGAGGGTCTTTCAAAGCGTCTACTACAGAAATTGTATTTAATACCCCTCTCTCCTGAAGAATATTTATGAGCTCACCCATTTTTGTATCATGAACTTCTGGAGATAAGTCTAAAACAATAGACTCAACCTCTTTTTCTTTTAATGAATAGTCTGAATGAAGAATTTCCTCTGGTCTTCTTGCTATGTGTTCTGATAACTCATTTTTCACAACAGTATCCCTAGATACCTCTTCCCCTCTTTCTATCATTTCCCTCTCCCTCTTAAAAACCTCGCCACGTAAAAAATCTAATTCCTCTTGAGGAGTTTTTATTTTATTTTCAGCATTTTCAAAACCAGCTATTTCCATATAGCGTAAATTATACAGCCTTTTTGATACAGAAACAAACTAGATTTTTGTTAAGATTTCTGCCCCCTTACTTGTTATAACAATAGTATGTTCAAAATGAGCACTTTTCTTTCCATCAGCGGTTTTATAAGTCCAATCGTCATCAGCAAGTACAATATCTTTTCCTCCCTCATTAAGCATTGGTTCTATAGCAATAACCATTCCTGTTTTTAGAACATCCCCTCTACCCTTCTCTCCATAATTTGGAATATACGGATCTTCGTGAACCTCATATCCGACTCCATGCCCGCATAGATCTTCGACAACGCCAAAACCAGCAGCCTTAGCTACTCTTTCAACTGCGAATCCAATATCTCCAACATGTTTACCGGCCTTTACAACTTTGATTCCTGCATTTAATGCCTCTTTTGTAATATCTAAAAGCTTTTGTGTGGCAACATCAATCTTTCCAACCGGTACAGTAATAGCAGAGTCTGTAATAAGACCTTTATGAGTAAGTCCCATGTCTAGAGAAACAATATCTCCTTCTTTTAAGATTATAGGATTTTCGTTTGGTATACCGTGAACTATTTCATCATTCACAGACACACACAAAGAAGCTGGGTATGCTCTCTTCGCACCCCTTGGTCTATAGTTTAGAAATGCTGGTTCATCCCCATTATCTCTCGCCATCTTCTCTGCAAGATCATTTAGGACGTCTGTAGAAACTCCTGGCTTAACAGCCTTAGCAACTTCTTGCAATATCAAAGCCAACCTTCTGCCTCCTTCGCGAAGTATATCGATATCTTCTTTTGTCTTTATAGTAATCACTAAAATAACTATAATACAAATTATAGTTATTTTCAATAGGTTTATTTAGACTAGCGGGCATTATTACACCACAAACTTTTTTTGCGAAGGTTCCACCTTCGCTAAAAAAAATTGTGTTGTAATATGACGAAAGTGGGACCTTCGCAGTTTATTTACCGAAAACTTTTGATAAAACTTCAGCACTGACCTCTTCTATGCTTTGCTCACCATTTATATTTATTAATTCGCAAGAAGAATTGTTACTTTTAAAGAATTCTATACAAGGCATTACATCTTTATCAAACCAAGACATTCTTTTATCTATACCCTCTTTTGTATCATCCTTTCTACCTCTTGCCAAAAGTCTCGCTGTTGCCCATTCTCTACTCACATTTATATATACAACTTTATATTTTGGAATATTGTAGAATTTGAGAGTATCATTTAGGATTTCTGCTTCATGTAATCTTCTAGGCGCGCCATCAAAAACTAAATTCTCCTTACCGGTAAAATTATTAATAAGATACCCGACCCACAATCCAATGACGATTGATTCCGGCATAAGGGCACCTGTTTCAATAATTTCTTTTGTTTTTTCAGCTGTATATGATGATTCCTTTACGAGATTTCTCAAAAGAGAACCAGTTTCTATATGAAGTATTTTTTCATTATTAATTTTACTAAGATTCTCCATGTAAAGATTGACCTGAGTCCCCTTTCCACATCCTGATCTACCAATAAAAATACAAGCTACAGGGCTTGATTCCTTTGCTTCTTCTTTTTTAAATATATTTAACATAAGGAGATTATAACAAAATTTATTCTTAACACAAAACAAAAAAGGTTTTGCTTTCGCAAAACCTTTTTTTAGAAATTAGTATTCTCTCATTGTTATCTGCGCCTCAATCTTTTTGATCAGATCGATAACAACAGAAACGACAATTAGAATGGCCGTACCTCCGATAGCAATTGATGTGATTCCTGTCATACCCCTTACTACAAGTGGCAGAACTGCAATACCTCCAAGGAACAATGCTCCAACTAAAGTAATTCTTGTAAGTACTTTGCCCAAATATTCTGAAGTTGATTGTCCTGGTCTTACGCCTGGAATGAAAGCACCGTTTTGTTGTAAATTCTTTGATATTTGATCTGGATCAAAAGTAACAGCTGTGTAGAAGTAAGTAAACAAGAATACAAGTATAAAATATGAGATTCCATATACCCAGCTATTTGAAGCGAAATCATTAAGAGAAGTTGCGATATTTTTTACTGTTTCATTTGTAGCAGCTGCTGCTAAAAACTTGAAAATCATTTGGGGAAAAAGAAGAATAGACATAGCAAAGATTATTGGAATAACTCCAGCTTGGTTTACTCTAAGTGGTAAGTATGTAGAAACTCCTCCGAATACTTTTGATCCTCTAATTCTCTTAGCGTAAGTTACAGGTACAGGTCTTTCTGCTTCTGTAATAAATACGACTCCATAAATAACTAGTAAAGCCACGACAGAAAGAATGATATAAAGTGGAACCTGAGAAACACTAAATGTAAGCGCCATCTGACTTACAACCATAGGCAAACTAGCTACGATACCAGCAAAGATAATCATAGATGTTCCATTTCCAATACCAAATTCTGTCATAAGTTCACCGATCCACATTAAGAGTACAGATCCTGTGGTGATAACCATAATGTTTACAAACATATCGAGCGGAGTAAGTGAAGTTAGAACTCCAGCTTTTGCAAGTAATGTTAAGAAACCAAAAGCCTGAACTACAGCTATAGGTATAGTAAGGAACCTTGAATATTGGCTAAATTTCTTTCTGCCAATTTCCCCTTCTTCTTGATACATTGCCTTAAGCTTTGGAGACATCATTGTCAAAAGCTGCATTATAATAGATGCAGTAATATAAGGACCAACTCCGAGCATGACTATAGAAAGTTTGCTCATACCTCCACCAGAAAATATATTCAAAAATCCTAGGAATTCACTCCCAGAAAAAAGTTGAGATAATTTAAGAGCATCTACTCCAGGAATTGGAATAGTAGATAAAAGTCTAAACACAAAAAGAGCACCAGCCACAAAAATTATTCTGCTTCTAAGTGTTTTGTCCGCAAAAATTAATTTTATTTTACTCCAGAAATTCATTGTATTTATTTTACTTGTCCTCCAGCTTTTTCTATTTTTGCTTTTGCTTCTTTTGAAACTGAACAGTCTGATATAACTAGTTTTTTATCTACTTCACCCCCTGCAAGGATTTTTATTCTAGGGTTCTTACTTGCTGCCATCTTTGCAAGTCCAGACAAAACTATTGTCTTTGGATTTACAACATCGCCATTTGAGAAAAGTAAATTTAGATCTCCAACGTTTATGACAACAGGTCTAGCTTGATAGCTTTTGAAAGCATATCCTCTAAGCTTTGGAAGTCTCTTGATAGTGTCTCTCATCTCTGGTCTAGCTTTGTGACCAGCTCTAGCTGTTTGACCTTTTCCTCCTCTTCCTGAAGTCTTACCCCTCTTTCCTCCTCTTCCGAGTAGTGTTGTAGGTCTATTTTCTGTCTTTCTTTTTAGATTATTAAATTGCATGTTATTTAAATTTATTTTTTAACTTCAGCTTTTACTTCCGCAACTACAGGAGCTGGAGCTTTCACACCTTTCTTACTGAAAGTTTTTAAAGCATCTATAGTAGCTTTTGCAATATTAAGCTTGTTCTTTGAAGAAGATAAAATCTTTGCAGATACATCTTTGATACCAGCTAAATCCAAAATACTTCTAACGGCGCTTCCTGCTGAAATACCTCTACTTGGAGCAGGCATAAGTAATACCTTTCCGCTACAGTATTTAGCACAAACATCGTGAGGAATAGACATAGTCTTTGTAAGAGAAAGATTTATCATATTCTTCTTTGCGCTTCTGAAAGCTTTGTCGATAGCTACTGCTGTATCTCCAGCCTTTCCAGTACCTACGCCGATAGAACCTTTCTTGTTACCAGCAACAAGAGCTACGCTGAAGCTCATTCTCTTACCTCCCTTTGTAACACGAGTAACTCTTCTTATATTTAAAATTTTCTGATCAAATTCAGGTTTTACTCTTTCACCTCTTCCACCAGCAAAAGCCTTTCTAGGATTCTTTGATCTATCACCAAAAGACTTTGGAGCATAAGCACCTTTTGTACTTGTAGCACTGTTTGAATTACCTGAAAAGAAAGACGTCTTTCCAGCAAATTGTTTTGGAGCTACTGTATTTTCTGTTTTGTTGTTTACTACTGTATCCATAATATTATTTAAAACTTAAGGCCGCCTTCTCTTGCACCATCGGCAACAGCTTTTATTTTACCTGTATATAAAAATCCTCCTCTATCAAAAACGACTTTCTTGATTCCCTTCTCTTGTGCGAGCTTAGCAATTTCCTTTCCTACATTTGCAGCTTTTTGCATCAAACCTTTACCTGTAACTTTTTCAGAAGAAAGACCAACAATAGTGATATTCTTGCTATCATCAATTACTTGAGCATAGATGTTTTTATTTGATCTAAAAACAGAAAGTCTAGGCATCTCTGAAGTACCAGAAATTTTAGCTCTGATTCTATTGTGTCTTATTTTAATGTTTAAACTTTTTGTATTGCTCATAGTAATATTTTAATCTTATGCAGTCTTCTTACCTTCCTTTCTTCTTATAACTTCATTCTCAAATCTAATACCTTTACCTTTATATGGTTCTGGTTTCTTTACAGCCTTTACTGCTGAAGCGAAGCTACCAACAAGCTCTTTATCTATACCTGAAATAATAAGAACACCTTTGTCTGAAGAAACTTTCAAACCTGCTGGAATTGGCTTTTTTACTAAGTGTGAAAAACCTACTTTCAAAGTGATTTCTGTAGGAGAAACATCTGCTTTATATCCGATACCTTCTACAACCATTCTTTTTTCATAAGGCTTATTTACACCCGCTATCATGTTTATGATATGAGAAGCATAAGTACCCCAAAGAGCTTTGTTTTCTAGCGTATCTTTTACAGGAGTAAGCTTAACTGTACCATCTACAACTTCAATAGTAATATTGTTTTTGTTGAAAGTTCTTATAAGTTCACCCTCCTTCCCTTTTATAGTAACAACGCTACCGTTTATTATAACTTCGGTTTTTTCTGGGATTACTATTTCTTTTTTACCAATTCTTGACATAAATTATATATAAAATATTACCAAATTCTAAACATCACCTCTCCACCGATTTTGTCTTTGAGAGCCTCTTTGTTTGATAAAATACCTTTTGATGTTGAAAGTATGATAGCACCGTAACCATTCTTGAAAGATTTTATTTCCTTTGAAGGCTTATAAATTCTTCTCGATGATTTTGAAATTCTTTCTACTTCGTTTATTTTTGGTGATTTGTCTGATTTGTAAGCAAGTAAGATTTCAAGTTGTCTTGCATCTTTACCTTTTCTAGAAACAGCGCCTACAAAACCTGCTCTCATAAGAGCATTCGCAACAGCTTCTTTAAGATTAGACGCAGGTAAAACAATAGATTCTTTACCTACTCTGTTTGCGTTCTTTAGTCTTATTATTAAATCTCCTATTGAGTCAGTGATTACCATGATGATTTTTTGATTCCAGGAATTTTTCCCTGATTAGCGAATTCTCTAAAACAGATTCTGCACATATCGAAGTCTCTCATATAACCTGCTTTTCTTCCACAACGGAAACATCTTCTCACCACTCTTGAGGCGAATTTTGGTTCCTTTTTTGATCTTGCGATTACTGATGTTTTAGCCATAATTAAATAAAAGCTTTTAAAAGCTCGTTGGGCAATCTTAGCAAGAAGTGCAAAAAAAGTCAAATGGACTTTGCACTATTTATATAAAATTAAATTATATTTAATATATTTTTATATAAATATTAAAAAAACGCTCATTATGAGCGTTTTTTTATGATTATTTTTTTGATTCTTCTTTCTTAAATGGGAAACCTAGGAAATCAAAGTATGCTTTTGCCTCTTTTTTGCTGTGCGCTGTGGTAACTATTGTAGCAGCAAAACCAAATACATCTTTTAATTCTACGTCTGCAGTTTCTGGGAATATAGAGTTTTCTTTTATACCGATTGAAAAATTACCCATTTCATCAATACCCTTTGAAGAAAGTCCTCTGAAGTCTTTTGTTCTTGGGAAAGCTACGTATACAAGCTTGTCTAGGAAGTCATACATTCTCTTACCTCTCAAAGTGATCTGGTATCCTACTGGATCCCCTTCTCTTACTTTAAAGGTTGCGATAGATTTCTTAGCAACTTTCAAAACAGCTTTTTGTCCTGTGATTTTTTCTAAACCACTTACGATTATTTTATTTTTGTTCTTATCTTTCTGTGAACCGGTACCACAAGAAACAACCACCTTTGTAACCTTTGGTGTTTGCATTGTGCTCTTGTAACCAAATTCGGTTTTCAAAGCATCAAATACTTTCTCTTGTTTTTCTTTTAAAGATTTAGTTTTCATAGTTTTATTTATATTTCTTTTCCAGTTTTCTTGCTGATTCTGATTTTCTTTCCAGCTACGACTTTTTTACCAACTCTTACTTTCTTGCCGTTTTCCATAAGCATCACATTTGAAGCGTTTATAGGCATAGCTTTTTCAACAATCTGACCTTTTGATCCAGACTTTGTTGGTCTTTGGTGTTTCTTTGCTTTGTTTATGCCTTCAACAAGAACAAGGCCTTTCTTAGGGAAAGATTTTACTACTTTACCAGTTTTGTTTCTGTCTTTACCAGCAATTACTATTATATTGTCTCCTTTTTTGATTTTCATATATTTATTTAAACTATCTCCGGTGCTAAAGAAACAATCTTCTGGAAACCGAGGTCCGCCAATTCTCTTGGCATAGGACCGAAGACTCTTCCTGCAATAGGATCTTTTTTGCCTTTCTCTATGATAACAACAGAATTTTCATCGAATCTAAGGTACGAACCATCAGCTCTTCTGAAAGGTTGTCTTTGTCTTACGACAACAGCATAAAGAATATCTTTCTTCTTAACTTGTTTTCTTGGTTCAGCTTTTTGTACAGAAAGGATAACAACCTCACCTATTTTTGCCCATCTCTTTTTTGAACTTCCGAGCACTTTGAAAACTCTGCCTATTTTGGCACCTGAGTTGTCTACTACATTAACTAAAGATCTTGGTTGTATCATATATTTTTATAAAAATTATTTCTCCAAGACAGCAAATTTCTTGTTTTTTGAAATTGGTCTTGTTTCTATTATTTCCACGACTTCACCTTCCTTGTGCTTATTTCCAGCATCGTGTGCCATAAGCTTGGTTTGGCTCTTCATGAATTTACCGTATTTAGGGTGCTTCTTGAAAAGGTCTATAGAAACAACAACAGTATCTTTCATCTTTGCTGAAATTATTTTACCTTTTAAAACCTTACCCTTATTATTTTTTACTGAAATGTTTTTCATATTTATTTAAATTACTTAACTTCTTTTTGAGCAGTAAGTATTTGTGCTATCTCTTTCTTTATCTTTCTTCCCTCTCTGACATTTTTTATCTTGCTTCCTGCAATCTGAAATTTGAAATCGCTAAGAGCCTTTCTCTTTTCTTCCAAAAGTTTTTGGAGTTCTGCAACTGTCTTTTTTATTAATTCTTTCATTTCCATAAAATTATATTCTTGCGATTACTTTTGTTCTTATCGGTAATTTTGTTCCTCCCTTTCTGAGCATTTCTCTTGCCGCAGCTTCATCTACGCCGTCTACTTCGAAAAGTACTGTACCTGGCTTTATGATAGCTTGGTATCCTTCGAGTTCACCCTTACCCTTTCCCATTTTTACTTCGGCTGGTTTCTGTGTAAAAGGATGGTCTGGGAATACTCTTGTCCAAATCTTTCCACTCTTACCCATAGAGTGAGCAATAGCTTTTCTTGAAGCTTCAATCTGGTTTGATCTTATTCTTCCCGCGGTCATAGCTTTCAAGCCAAAAGATCCAAAAGATACTTTTGTTCCTCTAGTAGCAACACCAATCTTGTCTGGGTGCTCTCTAAAAGTTTGCATTTTTCTATATTTTACTTTCTTTGGGTATAACATGGTATTAAAAATTATCTCTTTATATCTTTTTCAAAAATATCTCCTTTGTATATCCAGACCTTTATACCAATATCACCATATGTCATATGGGCTTTCTCTTGTGCGTAATCGATATCGGCTCTGAGAGTCTGAAGTGGTATTCTTCCTCTTTTCATTTCTTCTGATCTTGCGATTTCTGCACCACCAAGTCTTCCTCCAAGGAAAAGTCTGATACCTTTAACATCTCTGTTGGCCATAGCTTTTTCTACAGTTTGCTTCATAACTCTTCTGAAAGTCATTCTTTTTTCAAGAGCTTCGGCAATCATGTAAGCCACAATAGCAGCATTTGATTCTGGAGATTTGATTTCTTCAATATCAAGTTTGAAATCTTCTGCAACAGAAAGTTTATTTCTCTTAGCAAATTTCAATATATCATTTCTAAGTTTTATTGAACCTTCACCACTTCTACCTATAATAACACCTGGTCTTGTTGTTTTGATTATAAGTCTGAAAGTCTTGTCATTTCTTTCCATATCAATAGCACCAACATATTGGCCTCTCATCTTTTCTTCAAGATATTCTCTAAGCATAATATCGCTTCTCAAGAAATCCTTGTATAAAGCTTGTGATACTGGGAACCAGCGAGATTTCCAATCTCTAAGTATTCCTAGTCTGTGTGAATATGGGTGTACTGAGTGTGACATAATATTATTTTACTTTTTTTGTTTTAACAGCTTTTTTAGCAACGACTTTTTCTGCTTTAGCTTCTACAACTTCTTTCTTAGCAACTTTGTTTTTCTTGCCTGGCATGTTGTCTATTGTATCAAGCTGTATGAAAACATGGCTTGTTCTCTTCTTTATAGGATAAGCCATACCTCTAGCTCTTGGCATTCTTCTTTTTAGAACAGCACCGCCGTCTACTTTGAATTCTTTTACGAAAAGGTTTTCTGCGTCTAAGTTAAAATTGTTCTTTGCGTTTGCAATAGCTGAAGCAAGTAAATCAGCAAGAGGCTTTGAAGCTCTCTTTACAATGAAGTCTAGAGCGTTTTGCGCATCTACAACTTTCTTTCCCTTTATCAAGTTGGCTACTAACCTTACTTTTCTTGGGGACTGTCTATAATCATTTAGCTTTGCAATTATCATATTTAAATTTATTTTTTAGCGTCGGTTGTAGTCTTAGCTGCTTTTGATGCTGCTATTTCTGACTCCTTTGCTTTTATATCAAGTTCTTTCTGCATCTTACCTCCATGTCTTGTGAACTTTCTTGTAGGTGAGAATTCTCCGAGTCTGTGACCAACCATATCTTCTGTAACAAGTACTTCTATATGTGCTCTACCATTGTGTACTCCGAAATTAAAACCAACCATTTCAGGTGAGATTTGACTTCTTCTAGACCAAGTCTTAATAACCCCAGTTTCAACCGGTTTCTTTCCTTCTATTTTTTTAAGTAAATTTTCATCTACGTAAGGTCCTTTTTTAAGTGATCTCGCCATATTTTTTATATTATCAAAACAAATAAGCTCTATTGAGCTCGAGAGTGTATACTAGCAAAAATAATAATAATGTCAACTAAATAAAACCCCAGAATAGACCTCTCATAATTTGGCTTATTCTGTCTTTACTTTACATCCACTCCGCTAGCAAAACCCATGATCAAAAAACTGATCAAAATAATCATGACGAAGAAAATAAGAAATTTAAAAAAGGTTTTATTAAACATATTTTTATAATTATATTATATCACTATTCGATATCATAAAAAACCCTTGCTACAGCTTTTATGCCCTTTATTGGTAGGTTTAAAACACTTCTCCAAAAGCCTTTTGTTTCTGGACTTTTTACTGATTCCAATATAGTAGCTGTTTTATAAACTTCAGACGACGTAGATTTTTTTATTACCTTAGCTACATCATTCGCAACCAAAACCATCTCCTTCTTAGTTTCTTGTTTGGGGATACTTACGGGTTCAGTACTACTAGAAGTTACTACAGGTAGGATCTCTAGACTATTTTGTAAAGAAAAAATAGTTTTATTTGAAGGATCAACCAAATTAACATATTCATTATTATTTACAGAAATTCTGGAATACTCTTTCGCCAAAACCATCTTTCCGCTGGCTGAAATAATTGTATCCTCTGGAAAAACAAATATTGAGGATACTCCTTTTATCATCCAACCCCCCATATTTATCTCCGTCTTACCAGAATTATAAATCTCTAAATCACCGCTAGAAATAAGGTTAAAACTAACTTCTGGACTTAATATCTTAATCTTCGTTCTAGAAACAGCACTTCTATCCCCACAAGCTCCATTCAAAACAATATTATATTCCCCAGGAAATTTATAAGTATGAGAAATACTTTCACCAAGATCTTTTGCACCATCTCCGTAGGTCCAGGAATAATTTGGAAATGAACAAATATCATTTTTAGATAAATTATTTTTTGCAGTAAATTTTATAGGACTTCCAACATACCCGACTCTCTCCCTACCTGCATATATTTCAAAATTAGTTGTACCAGAATAACCACTGAGATCTTCTGGATTTGAATGCACAGAAACATACTTTATAATTGTCCTCGTAACTACTGGGCTACCTGTGGCAACATTTGGCTCTATCCGAGGTTGTGGGTCATCTGGGGGCTGCGTAGGTGCCTCTGTAGTGGTAATATCCTGACTAGTAGTGAAAGTTTTACCTCCAACAACGAGTGTTGCTGTTATAATATCTTTTCCAGCTACGGAATTTTTATAATAAAAAGTTCTCCCCATCCAATTACTATTAACAGTAAGGGGTAAAACAATCTTTTCCCATTTTGTAGAAGAAGCCGAAAACTCTCCAGATTGAGAAGAAGACACCAAACTTAACTTTCCACCAGATACGTCCATCTTTACACCCTCACCAGAAGAATCTTGTGCCTGCACAGTAATTTCTTTAGATACATCCCCTGCTTTTATTGTCTGTAAGTCAGTTGTAAAATATATTTTACTTATATTATCAACGGAAGCAAAAGCCTCTCCCATCAAGAAAGGAGCAACAAAAAAGGCGGTCGCCATGGCCGTCGTAAACAACATCTTATTTACAGAAAATCTTAAAAACATTTTCGATAAGTATTTTATCATCCAAACTTTAAATGACAAAACTGTGGATAACTAAAATCCCCCGCTTTTATGCGGGGGATTTTTTAAAATTGAATGGAAGTCGTGAAATTACCAATCAATTAATTTTAAATTTAGAAAATTAAACTAGTTTAAAATTAACTTGTTTGTGAGCATCTTCATGAGCTTCACAGCGTTTTCTTGACCTGCTTTAGCATCTTTACTTGCTACAAAAGCATCCCATTGTTTTGTAAGATCAACATCTTTGATCTGTCTGACATCATTTTCTAATTTCAAACGATCATCGTATGAAATTGTCTTTCCAGCTTCGTTGTTCAAAACAACATCAACGAAAAGCTTTAGAAAACGAGACACCTGGATACTGTTGCTTACTCCCTGTTCTTTAACCTCTGCCTGAGCCTTAAGGTTCTCCATATATTGAATACTGAAGAAAAGGTTACCAGCAACCAAGATTACCAAAAGAATATTTGATACTAAACGTGTTTTATCTAAAATACCTGATTGAATTTTAAACATATAATTTTAATTAATAATTAACTAATAAATTCACGACACTATAAACTAACGACCGAATAATCCCAACACCCTAGAAAGCCAACCTCCGGTCCCAGCTTGTGCTGTAGACTGATTATTGGTTTGGGTTTTTTCTAAGACCTCAATCGCTAGAGGTAAAGGTGAGGAATCCGTTGTCAGAATATATCTTCCTGGTATATCAGAGTTAAATTCAAGTATTGCATGTCCATCTTTTGTGGTAAATGGAATTTTCTCTCCATTCCATTCCCCTGTTACTTTACTAGATGATACGAGAGAAATAGTTACAGGCGTACCAGAAACAACACGAGCAAGCTGCACAACCTTATGTTCCTCATCTGCAACTAATTGTGTTCTTAAATTATTACCCTCCCTACTTACTACAAACAAACCTGCTGGAACTGGCTCTGGAAGCGGTTGTAAAGATATCGGTCTGAAGTTCAAAGCTATCAAATCTTGTTCTCTAGAGAAACCTAGTAAAGATAAGTAGTCTTTTAACTTAGGGAATTTGTTAAGAGCGTTGGCTATAGATTCTGGAAGTGGAGTAAGTACGAAAGATTTAATCTGTGGAACAAAAGTAAATGAATCTTTACCTTCCTCCCCACCGAACTTTGGAAGTTCAACAAGTTTGATTGGTTCTATTTTTATTACAGGTAGTTCAACTGTTTTAATTGGAGTAAGCACCACTTCACCGCTATCACCACCACTACTCTGATCTGTACTTGAACCAGCAGAATCAGTCTTAGGCACTAGTTCAACCTTTTTACCAATAGAGTTAACATAAAAAGCTCCAGAAAAACCACAATTACCCGTTGCACTTCCTAAAATTTCTCCAGAACAAACGGCAACTTTCCAGCTGTCACCACTGTTTTTAGGCAAATCTTCATCCGTAACATAATAATCCATGGAAGAATCTGTGCTGCTTGCGTACGCAACAAGTCTATTCTTAGAATACCCTCCATCAATCATGTAAACAAAAGTATCTGTAGTCGTAGAAACTGGTGTCCATTTTATCTGATATGTATTACCCGTTGCCCATTGGCTACCATCAATTGGTTTAACGACATCAATAGTATTGCTATTATTTACAGTGGTCCTTCTGTTAGCAACTGTCTTCTCCAAATTTCCACCATTTTGGCATCCTGTGTCTGCGGAATCTATCAATCCATCTCCGTCATCATCGATATCGTTACTACAATCAGATGGTTTCCATGTTGTAGAAACCTTGTAAGAAATACCCCCACCATTTTCAGAATTAAATGAAATCCAACCAACATTTTCTCCCCAAGCATAACCAGTAAAATCACCCTCTGAGTTTATTACTACATGATACGTAGAGCTTGCTGAACCAAAATTTATCCAGCCGATATTTTCTCCATAAGCGAAACCAGAGAGACTTCCGTTACCATCATTTGTAACCTTATAATCTACTTTGGCACCGTCACCTACCCCACCAACACAGTTACCTGTATTCTCACAGTTTAAAGAGACCCAACCGACATTTTCTCCGTAAGCATATCCCCATAGAGAATCATACCTGACGTAAGCTTTTGAAAAATCTACCCAACCAATGTTCTCTCCCCAAGCATATCCACTACTTGTAGCCCATCCTTCAGTTACAGCTCTCTGGACAACAGTATCGTAAACGGTGGCAAAATTAAAAAACTTTTTAATTACACCCCTAGAACTCCAAGCCAAGAAACCCAAAGCAAAAACGATAAAGATAACGAGAAGAATACTTAAAATTTTCTTTGTTTTTTTATTTGTATCTTCCATAGATTGTAGATAATTAATAATTATTCATACATTATAACACCTAGAGATAAAATGTTGCAAGTGTGGATAAGTAGAAAAGATAAAAAACACACGGGGTACAATATTATATTGTCAATAACACAACATCATGCTAACTCTCCTATCAAAAATAGCTTCATATAGCTTTTTAAACAACGAAAAAGCCGCCCCTTTCGGGGCGGCTTTTTCTTAACCATTCTTTAATCTTATGACTAAAGAATCACAAGTGGTTAGTTACCGATTGTTGAAGAATCAGATGCTCTAGGATAATTTATTAGTTTTGCACCAGTTAAATTACCACTAACACCTTGTGTATCCTGCCATACGAATGATGAGCTAGAATCAAGTGAAGATGTCAAGGAAACTGTTCCTGCACCTCCAGATGTATCTACTGATGCGTCTACGTATACAGAGAACACCTTTGCTGTACCTACTGTATCAAGTAAGTAACCAGCTTCTGAACCTTGGAAGAATACTAGGCTTGAAGTTGCTGAATCATTGTTTCCTAAGGTTATTGTACCTGTAGCAACAATTGTATTTCCAACTCTTACGCTAATATCTGATGTGGTTGTAGCTTTACCAGATGAAGAAACTTTTATAGGAAGAGTCATCAATGTAACAGCATTAGTGTTTGCAGAGATAGAAACATCCATTAATTTAACTTCACCAGAAACTAAACCTGTTCTTGGTGTATCTTTACCTAGAACTGAAATACTTGGGAAACCTGCTACTGGGTACATATTGTTAGATGCAACTGACATATATGTAGTTGTAGAAGTATTTCCTGTCAAATATTTAACAGATGTCAATGTAACTGTTGATGTCGCAAATGAAGCAACACCTCCGTTACCTCCAACTTGGCTGTAAGCAACATAAACTGGAATGTTTGTAGCAACTTGACCAGAAGCAACGTTAATTGGTTGTGCCAATGTAACTGTTGTTGTCGCACCTGCTGAAACTGTTTTTGTTGTACCACCAACTGTCAAAGAAGCGATGCTACCAGCTGTGTTAAATTCCAATTCTGTTATTTGTGCTGTACCTATTGTAGATGTAGCACTAAATATTGCGATTTGGCTATTTGAAACACCACCAGCAACGATTTGTGATTCAGGTGATGAACCAGCCAATTTAGGTGTGCTTAATACACCTGAGTTAACTGTGATAACCTGACCGCTGTTTGAAGATGATAGATCGATACCTGAGCTTTCACCTTGACCTGTTACGGCAAAAGATGAAACTGTTGTTGTACCGTTAGTATTGTTTATATCAGCATAAATATCTGCGTTTACTGATCCATTAGCTGGAATAATAAACTGTGAGATGTTTATGTTATTTTCTGTACCTGTAGCTAATACTGCTACTGGTGATGTAGGGTTTTGACCTGAAATTGCAACAGATAGGTTTGAAAGGTAAAGGTTTGAAGCGATGCTTCCGCCCAATGTAACTTTCATACCTGTGATTCTAGCAGCTTCTGAAGAATTTGCTTGAATAACGAATGATCCGATCTTAACATTGTTTGTATTTGGGAATGTTGAGTAATCATTATATCCACCGCTCTTTGAAACTGTTAATCCTGCACCAACAACAGTCATTTGAGGACCTGTTTGTGCTTGAAGAGGATACATACTTAAGAATGAAGAAGCTGAACCTTGTGTATTTCCAGAGATACCAGTTACTGTAGCAGTAACTACTGTACCTGTAGCGATACCTGTACCATCTGTCTTCTTAAGATCTGCTCTAACTTCGAGAACAACTGTTTGTCCTGCACCTATAACCAAAGATGAACCTAGGTTATATGTTTCGTTTGAACCAGCATTGTTCTTTGTGCTTCCAACTTGTGCTCCGTTTGCATACAATGCAACGTTTGTTGTTGAAGTTGAAGTCATAACTGAAAGTTGTGAAATCTTCATATCTTCACCGTAAGCCTTAAAGTTGAATCTTGCCAAAGGAACATTTGAAGCTCCCTTTACAACATTACCAGAAGACAAAGTTGCGTCTTGGCTAACTGATACTGTTCCTTTAGAAACAGTTATTTGGTTTGTTGAAGAATCATTAACTGTAGGTGTTATACCAACATTGTAGTTAGTATCAATTACACCAAGATCAGAAGCGTTCTGAATTGTAACTGTAAATGTTCTGTCTGAACCCTTAATAACATCAGCTCTGATTTCCAAGGTCTTAAGACCTGTTTCAATCTTGTAAGGAGCTGCTGCTAAATCAAAAGTAACATAACCGTTTGAATCGATACCAGCAGATGTTGCCACCTTGGTACCAGAAACATACAATGCAATATTCTGAAGAGCATCTGAAGGAACTGAACCTATAACTTTAAATGCAGCTCTTGAAAGATAAACAGATTTGTTTGTTATCGTTAAAGGCGCTGACATAACAGTGTAATTCAATGTACCTGCATTAACTCCAATATCTGATGAAGGAGACATTGTTCCCAATGAAGCCCCTGCGATATCTGAAGCAGTGAATGTTGTCATCTGTGATCCTGAAATAGGATATACAGCTGAAACTACTGGACCATTAACAGTTACTCCTGTAAGAGAAACTCCCATTAATTGGTTTGTAGCACCTGAGTCAACATCTACTCTTACAGAGATTGTCATTGAAGTTCCTGCTGGAACTGTGAACAATCCTGTGCTTGCATTAAATGAAATTTTACCAGATGAAATTGAAGCTGCATCTGTCAATCTTGTTGCACCATTGTATAGGTACACATTCTTGAATGATGTATCAGCTGCAACTCCTATCTTAGCCAAAGTTACATTTGTAACAACAGCAGCTGTAGCTGATGTGTTTGTAAATGTATATTCAGCAAAGTTTGCTGCTGCTTGACCGCCTACAACTGCTGATGAAGCAGGTGAAGTTGCTGCCAAAGATACTTTTAAGTCTGTTCCTGTTGGAACGACTGTGCCTGTACCTGGGTTTACTACGACTGAAGAACTATTTAAAATAGCTCTTGTCTTAGCACCTACGTAACCAACTGCTGGTGTAATACCCTTTGAAACTTGGTATTGAATAACAGCGGCTTTAGTGATGGCACCAAAGTAACCTGTTGCTGGAGAAACTCCGACAACGTTTTGTAAAGCTGTAACGTCAGCTCCTCTGCTTCCGACTGTAAGGTCTTTAGCGAAGTTGTAACCTGATGTCACAACTGGAGTTGATGGCACTGAGGTTGTTGGCTGTCCGTTAAGTGAAGCTGTAACGTTTGATACTGTTGCTGCATCAGCTCCAAAAGATTGGAGTAATGAAACAATAGCACTTACTTGTGCTGATGTAAGAGCAGCTGCTTGTGCAACGCTACCTACAACCAATGATAGAACCATTGTCATTGCGACAGCGGCTACTACCAATTTATTTGTTCTTATCATGATTTATTAATTTAACTTGAATAATTTCTTTCTTTAAACTTAACTAATAATAGAACCTTGCGATTCTCGAACTAATAATTTTGAAAGAAACTATCATTTTTTTCGTCAATAATTTATTTGATCCGAAGATCAAAGAAACAAGAAAAATAATTTCGACTAAAAATTAATTTTCTAAAATTGACGACTATCTCTGTGCATCCAGTTTCAGGACTGACCTTCCCTACACCTTCCGCTAATGTCCGCTCGATAACTGCGAACAACTTTCTTCTACTATTCCTTCTCTCTCATATTTTTTTTACACAACTGCTTTGAGCAAGCAGAAGTTTTTTCGTAAAAAATTCGACACGAAAAAGACGGATTAGTTTACATAAACGAAACTGACTTTCTGTAATTCTGAGTATTCTATTGTCAAAGTTCTCGACCACTGACAACGGGGCTTGAGCAGGCCCGATGAAAGCATTTACGGAAACGCAGACAGGTTTTTGTGAAACTCGTCTACGACATAAAGGGCTTATTAATAGCGCTTTTTGAGCACTATGCATAAACCTTAACTTATATTATATACCTAGCCAGAAAATCTGGCAAAATATATAACTGTGGATAACTTTATAACGCTTTTTTAAAGCTATTAAAAGGCACGATCCACATCGAGAATTATTGCATTTTTTAGGAGAAAAAGCAAGAGTAACGAGGAAAAATACCAAATCAGGAATCACCCATCTTAAAGCAACAAAAATGCATAAAAAGATGACAAAAAATATCATAAAACAAAAGCCCCCCCCTAGCGGGGGCCTTTCGGAGCGGAAACTTCTAAACCACGGGGTTCATACATCGAGAATGGGCATCTTTAGGACAGGAAGTACTTTGACCATCTGCGTTCCCCTTCTTTCTTTAGGACACCTTTGGCCACCAAGGCAAGGAGCTCCCTTTGGATTGTCTTTTCACTACAGTCTTTTATGTTTTTTGTAAAATCCTTTATTGTAAGCTTAACACCACTTTTCAACATTGAAGTAATAACCTCTTGTCTGTTACTTTTGTCCTTTAACTTTTTCTCTGTCGGATTCTTTTTTTCAACGTGGACCTTGTTAAGGACTGAGTAATTTTGGTTGTCCTTGATGTCCTTTTGTCCTTTATAATTTTCTGAAACTTCTTGATTGTTATTTTGATATCCCTGGTTTGAAATAAAATCGTAGTTACCCCCGAACAGATCTCCCCCAAAAGCGATTTTTGCTGAAGAAAGATTCTGAGAGGATTTGTGTAGAAAATCAGCCAATTTATCAAACTCAGTTTTTATGATTTCGTAATTCGATATTGATATAAGACTGCTTACTTTTGCTACACCAAATATTGCAGAGATTTCACTAATTGAGAGGACAAGAGACTCTACCAAATTCTCTTCCCCCCAAACTCTATCGGACAGAGAAATTGATTCTTTTAGGATTGTGTTCGCGACATCTCTGAGTGTCCATTTGAGAGGTTCTTTATCGGACAAATAACCTGTAAGTAGGTATACCCCGGCAACAAGCTTTTCTGTCTTTTGAAAAACAAAAAGTCCGTAAGGGTCATTAGGAAAAATAGCATTAACATCCAATGCCTTTACAACCATCTCCTGGTTGTCTGACTGGAACATATTATCGTTGTTCTTATTGTCCATAATATTTGCCTAAATTAATGTCTTTTAATAATTTGTCCTTAAATATATAGGTGTCTTTTAAAAATGTCTTTGTAAAATTCTCAAGGACGAGGTGCTGTTTTTGTCCATTATATACGCGAGAAAAAAAAGCGCAAGGGGAAATTTCTACAAATAACTTATTTCGCAAAAGAAAAAGGAAAGACGCGCTGTGATGGACTGCAAAAATAGATTCTTTTTCAAATCTAAATAAAATAAAAAGCTGATAATATTTTCGGGAGATTTTTCCCTTTTTTTTTGATATAATTATTAAAATAATTTATTAAAAACAGAATGGCAAAAAATAAAAACAATAAAAAAATAGAAAAGAAAAATCCTGTAAAGAAAGACTCAGTAGGAGGTATAAAAAATGAAACCAAACAAGGAATAATGGCGGTCACTTTTTTTGTTCTTGCTGCTATCTTTACTCTAGCGTCGCTCTCAAAAGCCGGCGTTGTCGGAGACAAAGTTTTTTCTTGGCTCACCGTACTTTTTGGTGTCGGGTATTATCTCATACCTATATTCTTTTTTCTTCTCTCGATATCATTTCTAAAAGCCGAGGAAAGAGAGTTTAATAAAATCAAACTTATAGGAGGAATTCTATTTTTCATCTCTGGTCTTGGACTCACAGATTTAATTTCAAAAACATATTGGACTGCTAAAGGCGGTTGGTTCGGATGGCTCATCTCTACCCCACTCTTCAAACTATTTGGTTTCTACGCGAGCGTGATTATTTTAGTAGCAATTTTAATAATTTCTTGTCTTATACTTTTTGAAACAAAACTTACCGTCGAATCTCTTTTCTTCTGGAGAAAATGGAAGAAAGAAAAGATAGAAGATGAAGAAGAGGAGGAAGAGATAGAAAAAGTAAAAATATCAAAGGTTGAAGAAGAGTCAGAAGAAGAAGAGGAAAAAGAAGATAAAAAACAGAAACAAGCAAAACTACCAATAATAGCGAAAAAGATCGAGGAGGAAGAATTCAAAATGACTCCAAGGGTGATCGGTAATACCACCTACACTCCGCCTCCCCTATCCCTCCTAGAACACGACAAAGGTAAACCAGGTGTTGGAGACGTAAAAGCAAATGCAAATATTATAAAAAGAACTTTGCAGAACTTCGGTATCGATGTAGAAATGGATGAAATATCCATCGGACCATCTATCACAAGATATGCTTTGAAACCTGCAGAAGGAGTAAAGCTTTCAAGAATTGTAGGATTACAAAATGACTTGGCACTTTCTTTAGCGGCTCACCCAATCAGAATAGAAGCCCCTATCCCAGGTAAATCTCTTGTAGGTGTAGAAATTCCAAACACAGTAAAATCAACAGTCGGTCTCGCCTCCCTACTTGGTAGTGAAGAATTCCAAAAATCAGACAAACCGCTTCTGGTAAGTCTTGGGAAAGGAATCTCTGGTAAATCTCACTATGCAAACTTAGCAAAAATGCCTCACTTGCTTGTAGCCGGATCTACTGGTTCTGGTAAATCTGTTACCATTCACACCATCATCACTTCCCTACTCTACAGAAATTCTCCTGAAAACATGAAGTTTATAATGATTGACCCTAAGAGAGTTGAACTTACTCTTTATAACAAAATCCCCCACCTTCTTACTCCTGTAATAACAGAAGCAAAGAAAACTATCCTCGCACTTAAATGGGCAACAAAAGAAATGGATAGAAGGTATGATATTTTGGAATCAGAAGCGGTTAAAGATATTGATTCATACCACAAAAATGTTCTTGCTCCAGAACTTAAGAAAATAGAAGAACTAAAGAAGAGCGGTAAGTTTGACGAAGAAAAAAACAAACTTCCAGAGCTAATGCCTTATATTGTGGTGGTTATCGACGAACTTGCAGATATTATGATGTCATATCCTAGAGAGCTCGAAAGCGCCATTGTAAGACTCGCACAGATGAGTAGAGCTGTCGGTATTCACCTTATACTCTCAACACAAAGACCTTCTGTAAATGTTATTACCGGTCTAATCAAAGCCAATGTCCCTGCTAGAATCGCTCTCCAGGTGGTATCACAAATAGACTCAAGAACTATTTTAGACACAACTGGTGCAGAAAAACTTCTTGGTGCTGGAGATATGCTATATCTCGGTGGAGAAATGTCTAAACCAGTGAGAATTCAGTCTGCATTCATTTCTGAAACCGAAGTAAAAGAAATAGTAAAATATCTTAAGGATGCATATAAAGACGAACTCATCGGTGGAGAATTAAATCTCACAGGAGATGCAACTGGTGGTGAAGGTGGTAGTGATGTATTTGATACAATGGATTTAGAAGACGGAGATGACGATGAACTATATGAGCAAGCAAAAGACGAAGTCATACAAGCAGGTAAAGCGTCTACATCATATATACAAAGAAAATTACGTGTAGGATATGCTCGTGCCGCCAGACTCATGGATGTATTAGAAAAGAAAGGTATCATAGGTCCTGGAGATGGTGCTAAACCAAGAGAAGTACTCGTCGGCAGCCAAGCCGAAGCAGATGAAAATAGACTAAAAGAAGAGACAAAAGATGTAGAAAGAAACGAGGGAGATTACCTATAAAGAATAAAATAAATGACTGACAGGCATAAAACCAGAAGAACACTGAAAATAGTAACGATTAGCCTTTTTGCCTTATTCATTTTTGGATACTCTTTCTATGAAGTCCAAAAGGTTGTTTTTGGACCTAGAATAATAATTTCAAATCCAATTAATGGTGAGATTGTTTCCGAATCACTTATAAAAATAATCGGGCAATCTAAAAACGTTCAAAATATTAGTTTAAATGATAGAAAAATATTTATAGACGAAAAAGGAAATTTCAGTGAAGAAATGCTTCTCTCCTATGGATATAATGTCCTCACACTAAAGGCAAATGATAAATTTGGAAGAAACACACAAAAAACGCTTGAGGTGATTTATAAATAAAAATGATATAATCCGTATATATTAAAAGTTTAATTATTAATAAAATGGCTAAAAAAACAAAGGGTAAAAAAGTTGTGGAAGATACCGAATTAGACACAGAAATGTCTGTCGAGGAAACAGATTCCGCAAAGGCAAAATCTCACAAAACAAGCATGAACAAGCTAGAAGATGCCATGCAAGCTATCAAAACCAAATTTGGTGATGAAGCTATTATGATGCTTGGAGACAAACCAAAAGTAAATATAAATTCAATTTCTACTGGTTCTCTTGGTTTAGATGCCGCTCTCGGAGTAGGTGGCTTCCCTCGTGGAAGGATCATCGAAATATTTGGACCAGAATCTTCTGGTAAAACAACCCTCGCACTCCACGCAGTAGCAGAAGCCCAAAAATTAGATGGTATTTGCGCCTACATTGACGCAGAACATGCCATGGACCCTGAATATGCAAGAAAGCTTGGAGTCAAAATTGAAGAGCTTTTAATCTCACAGCCTGATACAGGTGAGCAAGCTTTAGACATCGTAGACAGCCTTGTACGCTCTGGAAAAATGGATGTTATTGTCATAGACTCTGTAGCGGCACTTACACCAAAAGATGAAATTGAAGGAGATATGGGAGCATATCATGTAGGTAAACAAGCCAGACTTATGTCTCAAGCTCTTAGGAAACTTACCGCCATCGTCGCGAAGTCTAAAACCGTTGTAATTTTCATAAACCAAATCAGAATGCAGATTGGTGTAATGTTTGGTAACCCAGAAACAACTCCAGGAGGAAAAGCTTTGAAATTCTATACATCTGTAAGACTTGATATAAGAAGAATTGCTCAAATTAAAAAAGGCGAAGAAATAATGGGAGGACGTGTAAGAGTAAAAGTGGTTAAAAATAAAGTTGCAGCGCCTTTCAAACAAACAGAATTTGACCTCATGTACAATGAAGGTATCTCAAGAGAAGGAGAAATGCTCGCTCTTGGAGAGAAAATGGGTATAGTCAAAAAATCTGGATCTTCATATGAATATAACGGAGAAAAAATAGGGAGAGGATATGATTCAGCGAGGACATTCTTGAAAGAAAATACAAAAGTATCTGATGAGATACTTAAAGTGATTAGAGAGAAGTTGAAAGAAATATAAATATAACAAAAAAGAGGTTCGCATTGCGAACCTCTTTTTTGTTATATAAATTTAGTTATTTACTCTTCCGCAATATTCCCCTGTTGTTGTATTTACTGAAATAAGTTCACCTTCTTTTATAAACAATGGAGCGTTTATAACAGCACCGCTTTCTAGAGTAATCTGTTTGTTACCGCCTGTTGATGTATCCCCTTTTACTGCAGGAGGAGCTTCTGTAACTTTGAGCTCAACCTTTATAGGAAGCTTCACGCCGATAACTTTTTCATCAAAAATCATTGTCTCAACCAAAGAATTCACTTTCATAAATTTGGCTGGAGTACCGATAAGATCTTCATCTAATTCAAATCTGTTCGCTGGGTTTGTAGGATCACAGAACCAAAATTCACCCTTATTCTTATACATAAACTTTGCATCTTTGTATTGAATATCAGCTTCCTCTACTTTTTCTGATTGGTGGAAAGAGATTTCTGTAATCTTACCAGTCATCATATTTCTTAATTTAGTAGCATTTACTGGTTTTCTCTGTTGTTTTCTGAAAACATGGGAACTCAAAACTTCTAGAGGTTGTCCCTCATATACAATAACCTTTCTCTCTACAATATCACTGTATTCTAGCATTCCCATAGATTTCTATAATTAAATTAACCCCACTTAAAACTATCTAGCGATATAAGGCAAAAGGGCCATATATCTTGCTCTCTTAACAGCTTGAGAAAGCTGTCTTTGGCTCTTAGCACAAACGTAAGTCTTCTTCTTTCCTTGTACTCTTGCGTGAGGATTAAGGAACTTCTTAAGAAGCTCTACATCTTTGTAGTCTATTTGTTCTATATTATTTTGTGAAAAAAAACACTGTTTCATTTGATTTATATTTTATTTTTTAAAAAGGTATATCTTCTGGGTTTATCTCTTCTGTTGGGTACTCTATTGTGTCCATCTCTGGAGCTTTGCTTTTTGAAGGTGAGGCTTCTTTACTTCCACCATCTGCCTGATATCCTCCAGCACCAGGAGCACTAGGACCAAATTGGAAATTCTCAAGAGTTATTTCTGATCTGTATTTCTTTGTTCCATCCTTGTCATCCCAAGATCTGTTGGTAATTCTTCCTTCTACGAAGATACTCTTCCCTTTCTTCATGTACTGAGCGAGAACTTCAGCTTGTTTTCCAAACGCAACTACGTTGTGAAATGTAACCTCTTCTTGCTTCGCACCATTTTTATCTTTCCAGGTTCTATTTGTGGCAACACCAAAAGAAGTAACTTTTGTTCCAGAAGGAAGTGATTTCAATTCCGGATCTTTTGTTAAATTACCAAAAATCAGAGCTCTGTTTAAATTCATATTTTATATTAATTAAATTTTAACTTCTTCTTCTGAATCTGAGACGAGTTCGTCTATAGATTTATCAATTTCTTCAATAGAAGCAGACTTAGCTTCTTTTGGTTCTTTGTGTGTAAGAACTTTAATCTTGCTCTCCTTATCTGAGAAAACAGTAATCTTTGGAGAGTACATGGTGTTTTCTTTAGTAGTTTTTACCAAAATATATCTAAGAACCGTATCACTTGCCTTCAACGCGCTATCAATATTTGCAATATCTGCACCTTCATTTAAAGCAAACTTTACCCAACCGAAATAAGCTTTTTCGAAGGTTTTGTATTGTCCACCGAAAGCTTTTTTGATTTTATATGCTAAAGGTCTTAATTTAGGAGTTTCTTCAGATATAACAACGGCCTTTTCTTTGCTAAGAATAGCTTTGATCTTATCAACTTCAGCTGATATACCCTCTTCCGCTACAGTAGAAATGATATGATATCCTACTTCATATACCTTTTCTCCTTCTATTTTTGGATTTATTGACTTTTTACTCATGGGCGTAAGATTAGCACAAGATTTTATAAATTGCAATCCCGATTTGACTAAAATTTGAGAATGTTAATAAATTCCTGTTTTTCCTTAAATTTACCTACAATAGAAAGATTTAAACTTTCATTTCTAAAGATTTTCTCAGCCAAATATTTGATATCCTCTGCTTTTACTGCTTTTATCTCTTTTATAATATCCTCTGTATTTTTAATAGGTTTCCTAAGAATTTCCTGGTGACCAAAGAATCCTGCAATATCATCTGAGGATTCTAATCCTAGACGCATGCTACCAATTAAATATTGTTTTACTTTATTAAGCTCTTCTTCCCCTACTAATTCTGTCTTTAGCTTCTTAAACTCATCTATTATCGCAGTTATAGCGTCCTTCACTCTTTTGCTGTCAACTCCAGCTGAAACAGAAAAATTTCCATGATCTGTAGATGCATCTTTCTCTGCTCTGACATAATAGCAAATACCCATCTCATCTCTCATTTTCTGGAAAAGACGAGAACTTAATCCTCCAGACAAAATTCCTTGAATGATATTCAGTACTGAATTGTATTTACTATATGTGTCAAAGGCACGAACCCCAATAACCATGTGTGTTTGATCTGTATCTTTATAGTATAAAGATGCTTGTGGTTCTTTTTGTGACTCTACGACTTTCTTTTTCTCCCCTTTCTTCCACTTACCTATATCAGCAAAAGCCTTCGATATTTTCTTAGTAATTGTTTTATCATCAAATTTTCCTGCGACTATCACTGTAGTAGCACTTGCAACATAGTGTTTATTTCTATAATCAATAAAATCTGTACGTCTCATCTTAAGGATGTTTTCCTTAGGCCCTGCAATAGTCCAACCAGCTGGAACATCCCCATACAATAGTTTAGCAAACTCTTCTTGAACGGTTGCTTGGGGTAAATCTTTGTACATATTTATCTCCTCAATAATAACCCCCTTCTCTTTTTCTATCTCTTTCTCATCAAAAACCGGGTTCAAATACATATCCGAAACAACATCTAGTATTTTGTCTAAATTCTTATAATCTGCTTTCGCAAAATATCCAGTAAATTCTTGTGAAGTAAAAGCATTGTAATGCGCCCCGATACCGTCTAATTCTTTTGTTATTGTGGCTGATGAAGGTCTTTTTACAGTACCCTTAAAACACATGTGCTCCAAGAAATGAGAAAGCCCATTATTCTCTTTGTTCTCATACTTAGATCCAGCCTCTACAAGCACAAGCACAGTCGCTGTAGGATTTTCTCTCATCGGAACAGTGATAATTCTTAAACCATTTTTTAAAACTTTTCTTTTATAATTCATATACTCAATATAGCAAAAAATGGCATAAAAAAACAGCCGTGAAATTCACGGCCGCCTTACAAAATTAAGTGACTGGGAAATCTGGTTTGAACATTATCTCCCCTGGATCCCCTGGGACTTTCTTGATACACAAATGGCCGTAGCGATTTGCGAACATACGATAATCCCCATCCACTCCATAAATTACAGCCTCCACACCACCGATGCTGTAAGATTTGCATGAGGTAAAAAAACCGCCATCGTCAAAAGTGACGATATCGCTAAACCTCGTAAAGAAAGTCTCGTTTGTCTCGATGCTAAGGTCTATCTGGAAAATCGAAGTCGGATATTTATTACCAACTCCCTTGCTTAAAAACAAAGCTCCGCAAGGTAAGACGACAATTTCACAGCCGACCAAGAATCTAGTGACATTCGTGACGGCCAAATCTGGTCTGAACCCCTCTGTATCCCAATAAGCACTAAACTTAGCAATCCTAGCCTGCATACAAGTCCCTCCTATTTATAATTTCCTAAAACGAACAACCCTATTCAAAACTAACACTATCAAAGAATAGGCTGCTGTCAAACAAAAAGTCGCCCGAGGGCGACTTTTTGTTTAATTTAGTTTTTCTTTCAAATAACCCACGAGTTTAGATATTTCTATTCTCTCCTGCTTACCAGTATCTCTATCTCTCACCGTCACAGAACTATCTTTCTCTACTGTATCAAAATCTACAGTTACACAATATGGTGTGCCTATTTCATCTTGTCTTCTATATCTCTTACCTATATTTCCATTATCATCAAATTCTACTAGACCAAATTCTTTCTTAAGATCTTTGTATACTTCTCTAGCCTTTTCTACAAGCTGTGGTTTATTTTTCAAAAGTGGAAATACAGCAATCTTTACTGGGGCCATCTTTGGAACAAATTTTAAATATGTTCTCTTCTCTCCACCAAGTTCATCCTCAGTATATGCTGATGTGAGAATAGCCAGCACTGTTCTATCAACCCCCAAAGAAGGCTCAATACAGTGTGGTGTTATCTTTTCTCTTGTCTCTTCATCTACATATATTAAATCAATACCAGAAGACTTTGAGTGTCTACTTAGATCGTAATCTGTTCTGTATGCTAAACCATATAATTCGCTTCTTCCAAAAGGAAAATCAAATTCAAAATCTATTGTCCTCTTTGAGTAGAAAGCTCTGTCTTCATCGGAAATCTCATGCTCATAAACATTTTCTTGTTTAAGACCAATTTCTTTTATCCAATCAAGCATTTCTGTCCTAAAGTGTTCAAAAAGCTCTTTCCAAGTATCTGGCTTTATAAGATACTCAATTTCCATTTGCTCAAACTCTCTTGATCTAAATGTAAAATCTCTAGGAGCAATTTCATTTCTAAATGCCTTCCCTATCTGAGCCATACCAAAAGGAAGTTTTGGATGGAATGAATCAATAATATTTTTGTAGTTTACAAACATACCCTGTGCAGTCTCAGGTCTCAAGTATGATACAGATGTGTCATCTGCTATCGCACCGACATTTGTTTTAAAAAGCATATTAAATTGTCTCTCTTCCCCCATCTCCCCACCACACTCTGGACATTTCTTTTTGTCTGGAAGCTGATCTGTACGAAATCTCTTTTTACATTTTTTACATTCGGAAAGCGGATCAGAAAAACCACCAACATGCCCTGTGGCTTTCCAAACATTTTGATTCATGAGAATAGCAGCATCCATTCCATACATATCTTCTCTGTCAGTAACAAACTTCTTCCACCAATAGTCTTTTACATTATTTTTTAAAGTAACACCATATGGGCCATAATCCCAAGTACCGGCAAGCCCTCCGTATATTTCGGATCCTTGGAAAATAAAACCCCTTCTCTTACAAAGAGAAATGATGTTTTCCATTTTTAACTGTTCTACTGTTTTTTCTGGTTTCGCCATTGTGTTTAATTATAAATTGTAATAAACCAAATAATAACTAAAAATTGATTTTTAGCAAACCTAATTACCTACTGTACCATAACCATTGCTGTATGCTGGGTCACTAGTAAGTTGAGTGTTTACAAAAGTTCTCACCTCTCCAACCTCAACACCAGTAAAAGAATCTGTGCCAGTTATAGTCGCTTGTCCAACGATTTCTGGAGACGTTCCGACTTGACTCAAGCTTGGTGTAAACGAAATACTGAAAGATACATCTCTTGGGTAGTAGATCGAGCCAGTACCTGCCTTTATGCCACCAATATTCCAAGTTACTTCACTATTTGAAGGATTAAACTCAATTTTTTCTATAGAAGGACTCGTGAGATTGTTCCACTTTATATACGATGGTAATATTGCTGAAACCTTAGCATTGTTAACATCATTCAGTAAATTAGTTGCAGACCATGTGATGGTATAAGTGCTTTCTTGTTCTGCTTTCGGTGGCATTGGACCGCTATTTTCAAACGGGCCAATCGTTCTAAAACCACGAGAATAAAGCTTTAAGACTGAAGCAACTTTTATCTTCTTAGAGCTTGAATAAAGTAGATCTTGAGAAACACCACCTCCCTGAACACGATTCCCCATGACACTTATATCCATCAAGATTTCTGGATTATTAATCGATGAACCAACCTGAGATTCTGGACCAAAAATAGAAAAAGTAAAACCATTTTCGCCTTCATAACCAGGACTTACTGAAGCAAATGTTTTATCTTTTTGTTTATCAAAAGTTATCGTGTTATCAACGGAATTATAAAAACCATTTTCAACCCTAATACTACTCTTGTTTAAAACTGGACCACTAAGCTTAACCTTTATTGCTACATCGTAAATATTACTTACAAGATTATTCTGCCAAACAACACCAGCATTGATTTTACTTCCACTAGTCACAACCACTTCTTTTGCAGAATCTCCATTAATAAATAAATTAACACCGAGAAAAGGCTTCTTAATTAAGACATTCGCTGTGTAAACAGAGAATGCAGTATTGATGGTTTTTTCGTCTAGCTTATCAGGAGTGCCCACAGTAAATCTGAATACCCTCTCTTCCCCATCCTGACCATTTACGGAACCAGAAATTTTTATCGTTCTCTTAGCCCCAGGCTCGAGATCCCCTATATTCCAAACGCTATTATCAACAGAAAAGGGTTTTGGGCTAGCAGAAATGTAATCGAAACCGAAAGGATAATCAACTTTTAAAATCAAATTCTTAATCATAGAAAGCGAATTTGATTCAATTTCTAGAACAAATTCTGTCTGTTGGTTGGCACTGATTTCACCGACACCTAAAACCTTCAAATTAATAGGTGAGGAATTTATTAGAACAGAATATATTTTTTCCTTGTAGAAGATGGCATTAGACCCGGGAACCCTATATTCCACAGTAAATTTAATATCTTTTTTTACATTCTCTTCTCCAAACAAAACCGACTTCAAAAGACGTTTGACGCTCTTACCAGTATTTATATCCCCCAGCAACTCACTATATCTTATAAGAGGAACGGAAAGGTCAGATGTATTTCTGGTACCATCTGGGTATTGTATTTTAAGATCGACAACCTTTAAATCAACGTTGTTTTTGTTCTTCACCTCAACATCAAGAGGTAATTCTTCCCCTCCGGCGATAGAAACAGGTCCACGTATTAATATATCTACATTATCTCCAGAAATCATATTCCCAGAAATAAAAAACTTATACGAAGCGAATCCGATCGCAAAGACAAAAAAGGCTATCGCTATTAAAAAAATCTTCTTGTATGGCACCTTAAAATCAGATTCTTTTTTAAGATCTTCTCCTGACCAGTCTGTGTTGGCCTCAACCACTCTAGAACTCAATAGATGTCTTTTCTTTTGAGAAAAGGTTTTGTTTTCACGAGAATAAAGACCCTTTTTAATATCTTCGAGCTTATTTCTTTTTTCTTCTTCGTTTGGATAAAACATAATGTTAAAACATTATACCATAATTACAGATGGGTTTCCTTAAGCGCGTTGTTTATTTCTAAAATTGCTTGTTTTTTATTTTTGCTAAAGTTTTCTAATATTTCTGGTGTAAGATTTACTTTCTCCGAGAAAGCAGAAAGTCCTTCAGTTTTTTTTATATATCCAAGGAAATGCATCATCCTAAGAACAGTGAGTACTTCAGCCAATCTAAGCTCCTCGTGAGACAGGTCGGCATCACGACAGATGATATATGCAGACTTGATACACTCAAAAAGCTCTTCGTTTTTTTCTTCTCCATGAACAAGCCTCAAAAAAAGCTTCGATATGTTGTGTAAAACAGAAAGTTTGCCAGCGTGTCGGATAAGACCATTTTGTAATATGGATTCAACACTAGTAATACGCCAAATATCTTTACCTTTTACAACGGATATTTTTACTAGACAAAAAACCTGGAGGTGTCCATTTAGTTTTGATTTTGGAGACCTAACGCTCTGAGCAGTAGCCTTAATAAGACCAAGATCTTTAGTGAGCAAAAAGTAAAGACGATTAGCCTCCCCTATTGGGACACTTTTTATAAGAATCGCTTCAGTTGTATATATGTGATGCACGGCAAACTTTTTACAAACTAACTATTTTAGGAATTTAACGAAGATATTTTCTTGATTAGAATTTTCACCATATGAAATATCCTTAACATTAGTAACCCTAACTATTTCATCTTTAAATTTTTCTACCAAACTACTATTGTTAGTATCTACAGTAAGTCCAATCAGATCATTTGGGCTTAGTTTTCTGTTCTTTCTTTCTTCTTGAATACTTCTGATCAAATCTCTCACATCACCTTCGTCTTTTAAATCTGGTGTAATATTTGTATCAAGTACTACTAATTCAGAAATATTTTTATCTGTAATTACTTCTTTCACATTTACTTCATCTTTAACCAAGTCCAAATATTCTTGCTTACCTTTTAGTTTTTCACTCTGAATTTGTATCTTAGCTAAAGGTTGTCTAACCTTAATTCCAGATTTTGCTCTAGATTCTAACCCAAGAGAAACAGCATTTCTAACATCTTTCATATTTTCGATAGTCTCTGTCTCTTCCTTTGTAAGTTCTCCTACAAATTCCTCTGGCCAAGTTTCTAAATGTACACTTTCTTTTTCTCCCCCAATTTTCTTGTACAAATCTTCAGCCAAAAATGGCATTGATGGTGCGATTAACTTAGAAACATTTAGAATAATTTCTTTTGTTGTATTTATAGCAAAATTTCTATCAGAAATATTTTCTGATTTAAATCTATCTCTTGATCTTCTTAAATACCATACGGAAAGATCTTCAATGAAATCAGCTATAGGCCAAGTTGCTCTATCAAGCTCATATTTTTCTGTAGATTTTGTCATCTGTGTCGCTGTCTCTTTCAAACGAGCAAGAATCCATCTATCCAAAACATTTTCAGAAATTCCAACTTTGTCTTTCAAATCTTTACCACCATACATTTCATAGAAAGAATGAACATTTTGAAGTCTCATGATTACTTTCTTTACAACTTCATCAACTCCTTCATCTGAGAATTTCAAATCTTCTGCTTTCATAACACTTGAAGACAATAAGTAATATCTCATTGCATCTGCACTAAATTTATCTGCCAATTCCATCGGATCTGTGTAATTTTTCAATCTCTTGGCCATCTTCTGCCCATCTTCGGCAAGAACAATTCCGTTAACAACAACATTTTTATATGAAGACTGCCCGAACAAAGCAACAGAAAGCACAAGCATAGAATAGAACCATCCTCTAGTTTGATCTACTCCTTCAGCAATAAAGTCTGCTGGGAAACCAATACCTTTTTCTGGATTAAATTTATCTAAATTCTCAAATGGATAATGAGACTGAGCAAAAGGCATGGATCCAGATTCAAACCAACAATCAAAAACTTCTGGGATACGCTCCTTTTCTCCTCCGCACTTGCATGGGAGAATAAGCTCATCAATAAATGGTCTGTGTAAATCTAATTCATAATTTCTATTATGCGGAATTGGTGCAAACTCTAACTCCTTTATTTCTGAATTGTAAATAAAAGGTTTACCATTCTCTCTCATGTCCATAAGTTGTTCTGGTGTCATACCAGAGGCACCGCCGAACATAAGCCAGATTGGGGTGTTATGAGAAACGATTAAAATATTTTTGCCTTCATTTTTCGAATTTATGTCATAAAGGAAATCAGTCATTCTGTTTTTTACAGTAGTATAATTCTCCCCTCCCTCTGGAGTCTTCCAGAATTTGGCTCCTCTTGACTCAAAGAACGCTTGATATTCTGCATCCGGCTTACCATCAAGAACACCTACATATATTTCATGAAGCCTTTCGTCAAAAACTATTTTTTCTACAGGATATCCAATTTGTTTTGCGATAAGCTCTGCTGTTTCTTTTGTCCTTACAAAAGGTGAACAATAAATAACATCTACTTTTGAATCCTTAAGTTTTTCTCCTGCCTCTACGGCTTGGTCTTTACCATTTTGTGTAAGAGAGTGATTTACTTTTGGATTTGAACTTAAAATGCCCAAAACGTTGCTCTCTGCTTCACCATGGCGAACAACCAAGAATTTGTTGTTTCTTGTTGTTTGTTTTTTGATATCTTCTATTGAACCAATAAAATGATTATCCTTACATTTTCCACATCTCCATACAGGCAAAGGAGCACCCCAGAATCTAGAACGAGAAATAGACCAGTCACGAACATTTTCAAGCCATTTACCAAATCTTCCCTCTCCTATTTCTTTTGGTATCCAACCAATTTTATTATTTGCTTCTATAAGCTCATTCTTAATTTTTGTAACCTCAACAAACCAAGAACTTGTCGCGTAATTTAGAAGTGGTGTATCACATCTCCAACAGTGAGGATATGAGTGAGTAAATTTTTCTTTTGCATATAAGGAGTTTTTGCCGGCTAAGAATTTAATAACATCAATATCTGCTTTTTGGTGATCATCTTTTGGTTTTACTTTTTGTCCTACGAAATCTATAACTTCAGGAGTAAATTCTCCCGCCATATTTACATGTTGGATAAAAGGAAGTTTCTTTTCTTTTCCAAGATTCATATCATCTTCTCCAAAAGCTGGAGCGATATGTACAATACCAGTACCATCTTCAGTAGTTACAAAGCCAGCAGAACAAACCTTAAAGCCATTCTCTTTGTTTATAAGTTTTTCATTATTGTAATAATCAAAAAGTGGTTTGTATGATTTACCGACTATTTTTTCTCCACTGAATTTCTCTAAGATTTCATAAGATTCTTTTATCGCAGACAGTCTTGATTCAGCAAGGATAAATTTCTCTTCTCCCACTTTTATTTTCACATAATCAATTTCAGCATTTATAGCCAAAGCAACGTTACCAGGAAGAGTCCACGGGGTTGTCGTCCATGCAAGGAAAAAAGTACCTAGCTCATCCACCAATTCAAATTTAGCTGTGACTGAAATATCAGTGATATCTTTATACCCCTGCCCTACCTCAAAGTTTGAAAGGGTTGTCCCACAATGCGGACAAAGATGCATTGATTTGAAACCTTCATAGATTAATCCTTTATCCTGTAATTTTTTGAAGGCCCACCAAACACTTTCTGAGTAACTTGGATTCAATGTCTTGTAGTCATCTTCCATATCTACAAAACGTCCCATTCTTGGAACAACCTTTTTCCAAACATCTGCGTATGTAAAAACTTTACTTCTAGCGGTATCATTGAATTTTTCTAAACCAAAATCTTCGATATCTTTTTTTGATTTCAAACCCATCTCATCTTGAACAATATTTTCTACCGGTAAGCCATGACAATCCCATCCCCATTTTCTTGGAACATGATATCCTCTCATTGTTTTATACCTCCCCACAAAATCTTTCATTGTCCCAGCGAGAATGTGACCAAAATGGGGTATACCAGTAGCAAAAGGAGGTCCATCGTAAAAGACGTACTCACCTTTTGGTGAATCTTTTGTTAAAGTCTTTTCAAAAATTTTATTCTCCTGCCAAAATTTTAATAATTCTTCTTCTTTTTCAGCATTTTTACTCTTTTTTGGTGTATCCATATAATTTTATCTTTAGAAACTTATTGTAGCAAATTTAGTGAAATAGAAAAAGAGGCAAAGAAAAACCCGGTTAACCTGAACCGGGTTTTTATTCCATGACTTAAAACTATGGAATACTTATAATTAGTAGTTCCCCATCATCACGCACAGAAACCGCACACGCCTTCCTTAAAAGTTTATTTAGCCCTCCGTAATTACAAGAGTGCTCTCTGACCTCCAGCTCCCTTCTTTGGTCTGTGGCAGCGTGACACTCCCTTTGGATACGCCGAAAAATCTTTTTGAGAACACGCTTACTCCTTGATTGAGGCTTTAATTCGCCTCGGTGTGTCGCGTGGCGATTCCCAATCAACATGTGTCTGTCTCTAATCTTATGGGTCCTACACATTCCTAACCTACCTTCCTGTTTTGAGTGCACGAATCACCATAACTCGTACAACTAAATCTATATGGTATTAAATACCTTTTATATTTTTTGTCAAAACAAAAAAGTTTACATCTTTTCTGGTGCGGAGATACCTAAAAGTTTCAGACCATTTTTTAAGACAATACTAAATGCTTTTGTAATAGCTAATCTATATGCAGAATTCTTGTCTTCTTTATCTACAATTTTATTATTTGCATAATATCCGTTAAAGACGGAGGAAAGTTGTATTAAATATGTGGCAATATAGTTTGGTGCATACTCCTCCCCCGCTCTTTCTACTATCTCTGGGAATCTATACAGTATTTTTTCTATCTCTGAAACTTCACCATCTATTTTAATAGCTTTAATCTTAACTCTTTCTTTCACAGCTTTTCTCAAAACAGATTTCGCTCTTGCGTATGAATATTGTAAGTATGGACCCGAATCCCCTTCAAAGGAAAGTGATTTATCAAAATCAAAAATAATATCTTTACCAGTCATTTGCTTAAGAATTGAATATCTGAGAGACGCGACAGAAATCCATTCAGCAACTTTTGCTTTTTCTTTTTTAGTCATTTTTCTATCCACCATCTTTTCCATCACCCTTTCTTCTATGTCTTTGAGTAAAGAGGTAGCAGAAACTACGTCTCCTGTTCTCGAAGACATTTTCCCTGAAGGCATACGAAGCATACCATGAGATATATGACTAGTCTTTTCTGCTAAATCTGGAAAAATCAAGCTCATTGCTTTTAAAAGTACGGTAAAATATGCGCTCTGTTCATTAGCTGTAACAATAATGGACTTATCATAATGTAAAGTATTGTCTTTGAGTTTCGCTAGCCCAAGATCTTTTGCTTCATATGTAGGGAGACCTTCGCTGTTTATAAAAACTCTAGTATGTAAACCATAATTCTCTCCTTTAAAAATTACTGCGCCGTTACTTCTTTCAAAAATTCCATTGTCAATATTTTTTAAGACGGTATCTGTACCAAATTTTGTAGACTGACTCTCAAAAAAGAAATTGTTAAATTTTGTATCTAATAATTTATAAACTCTTTCAAAAGCCTTGAGTGAAGCCTTCCTACCAGCTGAATAAATTTTATTTACTTCTTTATCAGACTTAGTATAAACTTTTTTATTAATCTCTGTAATAACTTTCTTGGCTTCCTCATCATTATATGCTTTCGCACCTACTGCATACGCTTTACCCCATAAAGCAGAACCTTGTTTTATATCAAAAAACTTTTTTTTGTTTTTTGGATCTTCAGAAATCATCTTTTGTACACCCCAAATTGTTTTTGCTACATGAAGACCCACATCACCCTGATAACAAGCACGGATAATCTTTGCTCCATTAGCCTCAATAATTCTAGAAACAGACTCTCCTATCGTATTGTTCATCAAATGCCCAATATGAAATTCTTTGAAAGGATTTGGATCTGTGTATTCAATAACCGTCTTCTGACCTTTTAACTTTTTATTATTCCCAAAAGTTTTTTCAGATTTTAAAATACTTTTTATTTGTTCGGCAAAAAAAGAATCAGACAAAAAGAAATTTATGAAACCAGGACCTGCCATTTCAACATTTTTAATTTCTTTCGGTTTATTATCATTTATTTCAGCAACTATTTTTTCTGCTAGTTCTCTAGGATTTTGAGCTACTGCCTTAGCAAGCACCATGGCAATATTTGTAGAATAATCCCCACGAGAAGAATCTTCCGGATGTTCTAGGTTTATCTTAGGGATTTTGCTTTCTTCTATTTTAAGCTCCCAAAGGGCTATTTTTATTGAATTTTCTAATGCTTCTTTAATCATCTTGCCTTTATAATACCCTATTATAAGGAAAAAGTGTATAATTTACATATTACTAATTAATTTAATAATTTTATGAAAACCACAGCAAAAGACTTCTTTTTATATTTAGGTATTCTTATAGGACTTTATGTGAGCTCCATAAGCTTCATAGTTCTCCTATTCCAAATAATAAATAAATATTTCTCCCTACCAGGAGATATGATGTATGGACTTGAGGGCACAATAAGAAGCTCCCTTGCTGCTCTTATAATCTTCTTCCCCGCTTTTATATATATAACCTTTATAGTGAATAAAGATTTAAAAGCTTTCCCAGAGAAAAAAGATATCTGGGTAAGAAGATGGTTAATTTTTCTTACGCTCTTTGTTTCTGGTTTAGCTATTGCGGTAGACCTCGTAACTTTAGTTTATAGATTTCTCGGAGCAGAAGATCTAACGACAAGATTTATATTAAAAGTTTTGGTAGTTCTCGCCGTTGCTGTTACGATATTTAGATATTGTTTAAGCGATCTAAAGAGAGACCCGGCAATAATTTCCAAAAAAACAAAAATATCTATATATGCGATATCAGTGATTGTAATAATAGCGGCAGTAGGTGGGATGATGACTATTGGCTCACCAGCGAAACAAAGAGCTGTGAGAATGGATAAGCAAAGAATAAGCGACCTCATGAATATACAGAGCCAAATCGTTTATACACAATGGCAAATCAAAGGTGAAGTACCAGCAAGCCTAGATGCTCTAAAAGATCCTATTAGCAGTTTCATAATTCCTACAGACCCCGAAACAAAACAAAATTATGAATACAGAAGATTGTCAGCAAATAGTTTTGAACTTTGTGCCACTTTTAAAACAGAAAGTACTACCGAGCAAGATATGAACATAGCTTATAAATATGGGGCAGAAAATGAAAACTGGAAACATGGCATGGGAAGATTTTGTTTCCAAAGGCCTATAGATAAAGATACTTATCCTGTACAAAGAGGGATGCCTACAAAGTTTTTGGATTAAATTTAAAAACACACATCTACGCCATAGCGTAGATGTGTGTTTTTATTATCAATAATTAATTTGCTGAATTTTTACCTGCAACATATCCCGTGGTCCAACAGAGCTGTAACGAAAAACCTCCGGAGGGTCTATCGAAATCTAGTAGATCTCCAACAAAGAAAAGATTATCAAAAAGTTTCGATTTCATTGTTCTAAAATCCACTTCTTTCAAATCTAATCCCCCACTTGAGATAATAGCCTTGTCATATCCAAGAAGTCCGCTAACTCTTAGCTCAAACTTTTTTAATTTATCTATAATAGCGATTCTCTCCTCTCTCATAATTGAATGCATTTCGATATCTCCATCTATTTTAAGTAGACCTAAGATTTTCAAGAATATTTTAGCTGGAACTTCATTTATAATAAGATTCTTAATCTTTTTACTACTATGTAATTCAAAAAGCTTTTTAAACTTTTCATGTAATTCGTCTAATCCAATACCAGGGAAAAAGTCTACTGCAACTTTTGTTTCCCCGTATTGAAGTAAATCTCCAATGTCCTTACTCATATTTAATATCGTCGGCCCAGAAGCACCTTCATGAGTAAAAAGTATTCTGCCTTTTTTATTTATAATCTTTTTTGAATCTTGCCATACAGAAATACCCACATTTTCCAGTGTAATACCGGCAAAATCCCCTATCCAAAGTTCTTTTATTTTTATTGGCACAAGTGATGGATTGGAATCCGCTACCTTGTGTCCTAGTTCCTTAAGCCATTTAAAACCATCCCCAGTAGAACCAGTTTCTGGATGAGATTTGCCTCCAGTAGCTAAAACAAAACTTTTTGCTTTTATCTCTTCTCTATTTTTGAGAACAATAGAAGAAATTTTCTCCCCGACTTTCTTAAACTTATCTACTTCAGCGGAAAGCTTAAATTCAACTCCATTATTTTTTGCATATCTTACAAGAGTCTCTAAAACATCTATTGAATTATTACTTTCTGGGAAAACTCTGAATCCTGGCTCAACTTTTGTTTTAAGCCCAAGATCATTAAAAAATTTAATTGAATCGTTTACACTAAAAATAGAGAAAGGTGTAAAAAGAAAATTCCCTTTCTTTCCATATTTAGAAACAAAATCTCTATGATTTGGATTAGCGTTTGTAATATTACATCTGCCTCCGCCTGAAATAAGGAGCTTCTTACCGAGTTCTTCATTCTTTTCTATAACAAGTACCTTTGCACCATCCTTAGCGGCTACACCAGCAGCCATGAGCCCAGCAGGGCCACCTCCAACAACAACCACATCATAACTAACGACTTCTAGCTTAGAAGCCTTAGGTTTTGCTTTTGTAGATACTGTTTTTTTAACTACCTTTTTAATCATAGAAAAAGATTAGCACAAAAAGAAAATAATGTCCTTTATTTACCTGTGGAACCAAAACCTCCTTCCCCTCTTTCTGAATTATTAAGTTCTGTTGCTTCGACTATTTCTGGGGTTTCTTTTTTCTGAATTATCATCTGAGCGACTTTGTGTCCTTTTTCAAAAACATATTTTTCTTTTCCAAGATTTATCACACCAATTTTTATTTCTCCTCTATATCCAGAGTCTACTACCCCACCCAAAGTCTTAATCCCAAATTTATGTGACAAACCACTTTTATCCCAAATAAGTCCAACGTGTCCTTCTGGAATTTCCATAGCAATACCTGTACCAATTTGAGCTCTCTGCATTGGTTCTAATTCAACATTTTCTATAGCAAAAAGATCCATTCCTGCGTCATCTTTTGTTGCATATTTTGGAATTATTGCGTCTTCAATAAGTTTTTTGATTTTCAACTGCATTTTATTTTTTAAGTATTTTACCAATTCTCTTCGCAAGCTTTATCATATCTTTCTCTTTCGCTCCACGAGTAGTTTCCCCAGCAGTACCCAAGCGAATTCCAGATGGATCCATAGGACTTCTAGTTTCATTTGGAATAGTATTTTTATTTACAATAATTCCATCTTTCTCAAGTCTGTTACTCGCCTCTTCTCCACTTATTCCCTTACCTTCCATCCAAGTATCCACCAAAATAAGATGACTATCAGTACCCCCCGAAACGATTTTCCAACCAAGCTTTTTTAATTCTTCCGCAAGAACTTTTGCATTTTTAATTACTTGTTTTGCATATGATTTAAAAGCAGGGGTACTCGCTTCTTTCAAAGCTACAGCAACAGCAGCCACTTGATTCATGTGTGGGCCACCCTGAAGTCCTGGAAATACAGCTTTGTCTATCTTCTTATCAAATTCTCTCTCGTCTATTTTAGAAAAGATAAGAGCACTTCTTGGACCACGTAAAGTTTTATGTACTGTAGTTGTTACAACATCTGCATATGGAAATGGTGAAGGATATGCCTTACCAGCAACAAGCCCAGCAAAGTGAGACATGTCTACCATAAGTATTGCTCCGCAAATATCTGCAATTTCTCTAAACTTTTTAAAATCTACGACTCTTGGATATGCAGTAAAACCAGCAATTATCATATTTGGTTTATTTTCCACCGCAATCTTTTTCAATTCTTCATAATCAATAACTTCTGTATCTTTATTTACTCCGTATGGTATTTGATTCCAAATCTTTCCTGTAGCAGAAACTTTGTGTCCATGTGTAAGATGTCCACCGTGACTTAGGGTCATACCCATCACCTTCCCTCCAACAGTTACAAGTGCAAGATATACAGCGAGATTCGCGGGTGATCCAGAAAGCGCTTGGACATTTACAGCCCAATTATTTTTCGAAAGACCAAAAAGCTTAAGGGCTCTTTCTTTACAAAGTATTTCTACTTTATCCGTAAAAGTTTGCCCTTTGTAATATCTTTTGCCCGGATATCCTTCGGAATATTTATTTGTAAATTTTGAACCAAGAGCTTTCAAAACGTCTTCAGAAACATAATTTTCAGAAGCAATGAGAGAAATAGTTTTTTTCTGTCTTACTTCCTCTGCTTTTATTAGCTTTTCTATTTGTTTATCTTTCATAGATTTTGTATTTAATAATAATGTATTTATATTAATAATATTAAGTTAAATTATGGTTAATAACAAGCTTGTTTTTTAATAGATAAGAGATATTATAGAAAAGAATCAAAGTCGGTTTTTTAATAATAAAAGAAAAAACATGAAAACATATAATGATGTATTGCGACAGATTCTAGAAAAAGGTGTCGATCGTCAGGGCAGAAATGCAGTGACAAGGGCTTGTTTTGCTATTCAAATGCGTTTTAATTTGGCGGATGGCTTTCCGGCTGTTACAACAAAAAAACTCGCATTTAATGCAGTCAAAGGTGAACTTCTATGGTTTTTGGAAGGTAGCGACAGCGATGAACGTCTTAAAGAAATAATGGGCAAAGACCATACAATCTGGACAGACAACGCTGAGGCTCCATACTGGAAACCAAAAGCAAAATTCCCTGGCGATCTCGGCCGAGTTTATGGTGTCCAATGGAGACATTGGAAAAAGCCAGATGGATCTGAAGTTGATCAAATAGCAAATATAATCAACAAACTCAAAACAGATCCGAGCGACAGACGCCTCGTCGTATCAGCATGGAATCCTGGAGAACTTGACCAGATGGCGTTGCCGCCTTGTCATATGATCTTCCAGTTTTTTGTCGCTAACGGAAAATTATCATTACATATGACACAACGAAGCTGTGATATGTTTCTGGGAGTTCCTTTCAATATTGCTTCTTATGCATTACTACTAGCAATGGTCGCGCAAGTGGTTGGAATGGAACCTCATGAATGTGTTCTCACACTAAACGATGCCCATATTTATCATGAGCATTTCGATGCGGTGAAGGAACAACTTTCTCGTGAACCGAAAAAGTTACCTAAACTCTGGTTGAATCCAGAAATAAAAGAGCTTGATAAGTTCACGATGGATGATATCAAACTTGTTGATTACGAGTTCCATCCCTCAATCGCAGCCAAAATGATCGTGTAAGTAGAAAGAAAAAAATATGATATCAATCATTGTAGCTATCGCAAAAAATGGAGTGATCGGTAAGGGAGGAGATCTCCCGTGGAAGCTTTCTGATGATCTGAAACATTTCGCCAAGATTACCAGAGGCCACAAAGTAATCATGGGCCGAAAAACCTATGAATCGATAGTCAAAAGACTCGGGCATGGACTACCGGATAGAGAAAACATTGTCATTACCTCTCAAGGTAATTTTGATGCTCCTGGTTGTACAGTAGCCAAGTCTGTAGACGAAATTATTAAAAAGTTCTCAAACAACGAAGAGGAGGTGTTTATTATTGGTGGAGCTGAAATCTACAAACAGCTTCTACCAAAAACGAGTAAACTGTACATAACTGAAGTATCTGCTGATTGTGAGGGCGATGCTTACTTCCATGCTAACCTAGGAGAGGGTTGGAAAATGGTTTCATCCGAACTACACGAGAAGGACGAAAGAAATTCTTACGACTTCGTCTTTCAGGAATTCATAAGGAAACAGTAGAAAACAAAAAAGGCATCCGTTCGGATGCCTTTTTCTTTTGAGTTGCTAGTTCCCAAAAGATTTTTCTAAAACTAATCTAAAATCATCCCAGACCTTATCGATTGGTTGACTAGCATCAATCACAGCATGGGGAACATGGGTAATAAACTCTTTGTAACCCTCCCGAAGTTTTTTGTGAAATTCGATCTCTCGATCTTCGAAATGATTACGTTCATCTGCCCCCTGATTATTTTTGCGAGATAACCCTATAACTGGATCAATATCAAAGTATATATAGAGATCTGGTTTGAGATCGCCGAGATAGAAATCTCGCATCTGCCAAAAAAAATCTTTCAATTCTTTGGCGCCCTGAGCAATAATTTGATAAGCAAAAGTTGACGAATCAAACCGATCAGATATTACTGTCTTCCCAGATTCTAATGCTGGGATAACGGTATTTTTTAAATGATCAGCTCTTGCTGCCCAAAACAAAGCAAACAAAGTTTTTGCATCTGCCTGTGCTGCATAAGGAGATTTTAATATTATATGACGAATCTCTTCAGCATAAGGTGAACCACCTGGTTCTCTAGTTAAAACCAGCGAGTCACCGTAAATCTCCTTGGCACGGTTTAATTGTGAAGTCTTTCCAGCTCCTTCGCCGCTATCAATTACTATAAATAATCCCTTTTTCATATAGTCTCCTTATTTTAGGTTTAAAATTACAAATCTATTAAAACAATAGCAAAAAATAAACTAATAGCAATTATAAAATATTGCTAACAATTTTATCAATTCCACTGCACAATTCCCCCATTTCACCCTCATTTACTATTGTAAAATTCGCCCTTGCTATAGGGCCAGCTTGTTTAAGATTCTCTATCTGGGAATAATCTCTAGATTCAACTTCTTCTCTAGAAAGCGGACGAATTGGTCTGCCAGAAAGTCTTTTGATGCGAGTTTCTGGTGAAGAATAAATCGCCAGTACCTTAAAAGAATCTCCGAATTCTTTTTTGAATTCCAAATATTCATCCCAACTATACAAACTCTCAACTAAAATATTAGTATCTTCTTTTATATTTTTTATTTTCTCAATAACTTTTTGAGCATATACAAGCTGGCCATATTTTGCCCTCAAATCTTCTCTCACAAATCTTTCATTTTTTTCATTTATATCTAAACCACGTAATTTCATTTCATCAAAAGTAACATCGCCGAAATAAACTTTCGGCCATTTATATTTCTCCATGAGATAATTTATTGCTTCTGTTTTTCCAGACCCAGGCAAACCAACTACAGCTAAGATGATTCTATTCATAAATATTTTATTTCATATTTTCGTAAGTTGTCATTTCCTCTTTCAACAGCTCGAACTCAACACCAGTTTCTTTAAAAATTTCTTTGCTCCTTGCTCCACTATGATAATCCTGAGCGGCCACTACTCTAACAATACCCGCATTGATAATACTTTGAGCACACTTATAACAAGGGGTCATTTTGCAATATAAGGTGGCACCTTCTGTAGCAACACCAATACGTGCTGCATTATTTATCGCATTTTGTTCTGCGTGACCAGTTCTAATACAGTGTTTAGAAACAGTTCCATCTTCGTGAGTGACGGTATGCATCTCATGCCCCACTTCATCACAACTTGGTAAACCAGCTGGTGCTCCTACATATCCCGTAGCAATAATTCTTTTGTTTTTTACAATGACAGATCCGGCACGACCGCGATCACAAGTACCACGTGAACCAACAAGCTCTGTTAATTGAATAAAATATTCATCCCAACTTGGTCTCACATGTTTAGTATTTTCCATACATATAATTTTACTCTTTTAGTAGCTCTTGCAAAGAGTAGACAAGGAGAAAAAAATAATGCAAAAGGCGGAATGCTCTCGCATTCCGCCTTTTTATTTAATTTATTATCCTTTTACTTCAACCCCCATAGAATTTGCCGCACCTTCTACCATTTTCATAGCACCTGCTATATCGTTTGCGTTCATATCTACAAGCTTCTTTTCTGCAATTTCTTTTACTTGAGCCTTTGTGATTGAGCCTATTTTCTTTGTATTTGGCTTACCTGAACCTTTTTCTTGTCCAAGGGCCTTAAGTATCATACTGGCTGTTGGAGGAGTCTTAAGAATGAAATCATAAGATCTGTCTTCATAAACTGTAATGACTACTGGTAATACGTCTCCGATCTTGTCTTTGGTTGCTGTATTGAACTTGTTGACGAAGTCACCAATGTTTATACCTGCTTGACCCAAAGCCGGACCGATAGGTGGAGCTGGGGTAGCTTTACCCGCAGCTATTTGAAGTTTTAATTTTTTTGTTATTTTCTTGGCCATTTGTTTTTTAATTAGTTATTGAGAGGCTTGAATAAAGTATCAGAAATTGGACTGAAAGTAAAGCTAAGCTTTTCTTATCTGTAGAAGATCAAGCTCGACTGAAGTTTCTCTACCGAACATAAGGACCATAACTCTCGCCTTACCCTTCTCGCTATCTATCTCACTTATCTTTCCCTCTAAATCTTTGAAAGGACCGTCTACTATCTTTACATCCTCCCCTTTTGCGAAAGCAACGTCGTGAGTAACTTTCTGATCACCCATCTTTCCTAAGAAGAATTCTACTTCTTTTGGAGTAAGTGGTACAGGATATACTCCAGCACCAACGAAACCAGTAACTCTAGGAGTGTTTCTGACAACGAACCAAGATTCATCGTCTACCAACATATCTACTAAAATGTATCCGGGATATATCTTCTCTTCTTCTTCAACTCTTTTATTTCCTTTTATTTTAATTTTCTTTTCTACAGGAACAACCACATCAAAAATCTTTCCATTCATATTTAAAGAATCGATTCTCTGTTTCAAATTTCTAGCAACAGCATTTTCATACCCAGCATAGGTGTGAATAGCGTACCAGTGTCTTCCTTCCTCTATAGTTTGTTTCGCCATATTATATAAACATCTTTAAAATGCTTGTAAAAAGATAGTCAAAAAGACCAAGAGAAATAGCAACTCCGATTGAGATAATTATTACAAGTGAAGTAAATATAAGCGTCTGTTTTTTTGTAGGCCAACTTACGTGCTTTAATTCTCCTTTTGTTTCCAAAATGTAATTTGATAGTTTTGACATGATTGAAATTTATTAATCTTTAAAAAACCGCCCTTGCGGGCTTATTAATACAATACCACATAGTAGGTATAAAATGCAAGAGGGCTAGATGCTTTGCATCCAGCCCTCTTTTCTATTAATTTATAGCCTTTATTTACTTAATTTCGTAAGTAATGCTTACATTTGAAACAATCTTATTCTCCCCTGTTGGAACTACAGCAGCTTCTGGAACACCCATTCCTAGAGTAGATGACTTCATCATATCTCTAGCATAGTATATTGGAGAATTATTGTTGTCTGAGAAAGAAATAATATCCCCAAGATCTACATCGAGAGATTTAGCAAGCTTCTTAGCTTCTGCTCTTGCTTGCTTTATAGCATCTTCTCTTGCTTGCTTTACCAAATCATCATACTTATCATTTGTGAAAGTGAGACCACTCATATTTGTAACTTTCAAACTACCAAGATCTGTAATTATCTTACCTGTCTTTGATAGATCTCTGATCTTCAAATCAATACTTTGAGTTACGCTATACCCTGCAAGTACTTGTTTACCAGAATAATACATGCTGACATCTTTTACATAATCATATCTAGGATAGATATTATAATCAGTAGTCTTTATATCTTTTTCAGACACACCATTCGCCTTAAGGCTTGCTATAACTTCCGCCATATTCTTATTTACCACGTCACTTGCTTTAGACACATCCATATCTTCAGCTGTTATAGAAAAAGAAATATTAGCGATATCTGGTTTTACCATAAGCTCACCTTTTCCAGCGACAGTAATAGAATTTCTTACTGCGTTATCACCTATATACTTAAACTCCTTCATATCCTTTGCTATTTTCACAACAACAAAAAGAGAAATAATAACAGCTAGAGCTATTAGTATTTTCTTTAAACATTTGTTGCTTAACAACATATCAATTTTATTATCCATATTTTTTATAATTAACTAGTAACCTCACTATTATATCACACTAACTATTCTGTCTTCTATGGGCTAACAAAAGGTTTTCGAAGAGAGAAATAACAGTCATTGGACCAATACCACCGGGAACAGGAGTTATGGCCTTCACAAGCCTATTTACAGCCCTATAATCCACATCGCCGACTAGAATATCTCCAACTTTTGTAATACCGACATCTATTATTATCTGCCCACTTCTAACAAAACTCTTTTTAATTAGATTTGGGTGCCCAACAGCCGAAACAACTATGTCAGCCCTTAGGATTTCTTGTTTTAAGTTCTTTGTCTTTGTATGGCAAACCGTCACTGTAGCATTTCTATTCAAAAACATTAAGGCTGTTGGTCTACCCACTAGCAGAGACCTCCCTACTACTACAACTTTTTTACCTTCTATATTTATTTTATAAAAATCTAGTAGAGAAAAAATACCTTTTGTGGTCGCTGGAATAAATCCCCCGCTTCTACCCTCAAGTACCAATCTCAAATTTTTAGAATTTAATCCATCTACATCTTTTTCTGAAGAAACTGATTCAATAATCTTTAAGGTGTCCAGATTCTTAGGGAGAGGAAGTTGAATAATTATTCCATTAGTATTTTTATCCTCATTATATTTATTAATTCTGGAAATTAATTCCTTCTCCAAAACTTTTTTATCAAACTGCACATACTCAACTTCAAATCCTAGTTTTTCTCCAAAAATTTTCTTTTGTTTTACATATGCGGAAGATCTCTCGTCATTTCCGACTTGTAAAATAACAAGCTTGGGTTTTTGCCCAATCTTATTTAATTCTTTTTTTATATTTTCCGCTAAAAAATCACGGACTTTTTTGCCATCTAATATCATATTGAGTTTAAATTACTTAGAAGACCAACGGGCAAATATACCACAAGGTAGAAGTCTGCCAGATTTTGATTCTTCTATTGTTAGTTCCCCTATCTCTATTTCTCCACCGTATTTTTCTACTATCGGAGCAAGTGCGTTTTTATAGGCATGAGCAGAATATCCTGCAGCATAGCCATTTACCAAAAAGAAAATCGGTTTATCAGAAAGTATTTTTGCACAAGAATCTAAAAGATCTAAAAAGTCTTCTTCTATCTTCCAGAGTTCATTCTTCCCCCCTCTACCAAAAGAAGGTGGGTCCATTATTATTCCATCATACTTAACCTCTCTCTTTATTTCTCTCATCACAAATTTTCTAGCATCATCAAGTAGCCATCTTGCTGGCTTGTCTTTCAATCCAGAAATCTCTGCATTTTCTTTTGCCCAAGCTAAAGATGTCTTTGAACTATCTATATGTGTCACTTCTGCTCCAGCAGAAAGACCAGCAATAGTAGCACCACCAGTATATCCGAAAAGATTTAAAACTTTTATAGGTCTATTTGCATTTTTAACTTTTTCTTTTATCCAATTCCAATTTGGTTCTTGTTCTGGAAATACTCCGGTATGTTTAAAAGCTGTTGGTTTAATGTTGAATTTCAAATCACCAAAAGAAATCTGCCACTCATCTGGCATTTCTGAATTCTTCTTCCAACCCTGTCTATCGCTATCACGAAAGAAATACGCATTGGCATTTTTCCAATCACTTTCTGGTAAAAGCTTCCTCCACAAAGCTTGTGGGTCTGGTCTTCTCAAAATATATTTACCATATCTCTCAAGTTTTTCTTCATTACCAGAATCTAAGAGCTCGTAATCGGCGCTTGGTTTTGTTATTAAGGTTTTTGTTTCCATTAGGCAAATGATATCTTAACAGAGAGAGAAATGCAAAAGGCGGGCACGAAGGGCCCGCCTTTTCTGTTTATTTTACTATGGAGTAATAATACTCATGCCATTACCATTATTATAAAGCTGGGCAACTTCGTTTACGGTAAGTGCACGTTTCCATATAGCAAATTCATCTATGTTTCCTTTGTTAGAGAATTGAGCAAAACCAATTTGCAAAGACTGGACGCTAGTTTTTAAAGTCCTTGTTTCTGCTATTGGACTACCAACAAGAGCCCCATCAAAATATGTGTAAATATTAGACCTATCATAAGTAACCACCAAATGATGCCAGGTACCAATCGTCCAAGATGGAGAATTAATTGTTCTGGATGGAGTTGTGTCTGTACCAAAGGTCAATTGTAACTGGAAATGTTTGCCGAGATCCAAAAGTCTCCAGCTATTACTGTAACCGCCCTTACTAGCAATACCAGTCCAAGTATTTGCAGCGGTTGTATCTTTTGAAGAATTGTACCAAAGAGAGATCGTAAATTGATCATCTAAATTGAATTGAGCGCCTGGGACATTTATGTAATCTCCGTTACCATCAAACGTAAACGCTCCATTAACCTTACCAGGACTATACACTGAAGTATTACCATATAATGTTCCATCTAATGAGCTTTCGTACAAATCGCGGGTCTTGTTAGTATTATATATCTCGTCTAGAGGATAATAAGCTACAAGAAAATCTAACAAAGGATATATGGTACAAATATTACTTGAGCAGAGATATGAGTCACACTCAGAAGCTCCTCCACAAGAAGTCCCATCTTCTCCGTTCAACTTACACTCACCAATTGAAGTATCACAATAAGTAGAAGTACATTCTTGAGATACAGTACAAGTAGAACCAACCTCACCACTAATACATTGGCCAGTTACTGTACTACAAAGGTTTGATGAGCAAGCAATATTAGTATTACAATCTGAACCAATACTTCCGTCAGTACAGAAACTCTGTACTCCGTCATATCCACAATAAGCAGAGATACAATCTCCATTAGCTCCACAAGCATCTCCTAGTGCACCAGTAGTACATTCACTAAAGTCAGTATTACAATACCCTGAAGAGCATTGATTACCCTGGTAACAAGCTGCGCCAACAGAGCCATCAGTACATGTATAACTTACTTCACTACAATACAACCCAGCATCGCAATCGGATTGTCGTCCACAGCTTGAACCTAAGTTTCCATCAGTAGCAGCGCAAGTATAATCGTTATAGTTACAATAATTACCTGGGGCACATGAATCTGGCCCACAATATTGGCCTACAGAACCATCAGTACATGTTGGGTAACCATAATTTCCGTATACGTCTCCACAATACAATCCTGTAGCGCAGTCGGCGTTGGAACCACAACCTGAACCTATACTTCCATCAGTACAAGTACTAGTGACATTTACATCACAGAACCCTGTCGAGCACTGACTGTTTGAATCACACATACTACCTATAGAGCCATCGGTACATCGTCCGTAACCACAGTACCCTGTAGAACATTGATTTACGTTATTACAAACTGATCCGATTTCTCCTGTAGTACATTGTGTAGTCCCAGTCTGCCAGCCATACCAACTATCATCCCCACACCACCCAGTCGAACACTCATCATTAGCATCGCAGTATTCATCAAGATTAGCCATAACAAAAGTACCAGGATTTGAGTTCCCGAAATAGTATGCGCCACTTCTGACTTTACTTAATGAAAGATTGTTTCTGAATGTTGTGTTTAAGTGGTCATAGATCTCTGAAGTGGTATGCATAGTAGGAACGGGACTAGAAGTAGTAGCTCTGAGGTGTGCTCCTTTGGTAGCATATGTACCGTTATTTATTAAATTCCATATATCTTCTAAAGTGTAGTCTGTTGATGCAGAAGCAGTTGGAATAAGTGAACCTGTAGTGCTTGAAGCTTTGTCTACTTTTATATTAGCTAATATGGTGTAGATCTCTCCTATGGAGTGTGAGGTGGTTGCTGTGGGAGTATTTGTTGTAAATACAGGAGAGTTTGGTACATCTTTTGTTGTACCTGACATTATTAGATTGTAGATATCGTTTAGGGAGTGAAAGGTAGATTCTGAAGTTTGTTTATTTGGTATAAGAACATGAGTAGCAGCTGTGATTCCGGTTATTAAGACTAGAGTAACTAAAAGTATAGAAAGAGTTGTTAGTTTCTTGGTCATTAGGGATATTATAGCGTACTGAAGAGATGGGAGCAATGCTTATATCCCAAACAATTTCTTAGCATTTTCAATTAAATGAATCCTAACTGTATCAAAATCTTCTCCTCTAATTTCCGCTATTTTCTTATACATTTCTATAACATATGAAGGCTCGTTCCTCTCTCCCCTGTGTGGAACAGGTGCAACAAAAGGAGCATCTGTCTCTGCGTGGATCTTATCAAGCGAAATACTTTTTATTATTTTATCAAAATCTCTCATGTAGGTAATGAGTCCTGGAAAAGAAATTGTAAAACCTAGATCTGTAAATCTTTTCGCGTTTGTAATATTTGAAGTGAAGAAATGTAAGTCTCCTCTTACTCTTCCTTCATATTTCTTTAATATTTCATATGCATCATCATGTGCATTTCTAATGTGTAACATTAAAGGTTTATTGTATTTAATAGCAAACTCTATTTGTTTTATGAATTCTGCTTTCTGTTTTTCTTTTATTTCTACATCTTCTGGTTTAATTCTAAAATAATCTAAACCGCATTCCCCTATGGCTACAACTTTGGAACTTTTTACAAGCTTCTCATATTCGTTCTCATCAAAACTTTCGTCTGAATTATCATCTGGATGAGCACCAATACATGCCCAAATATTTTCATTCTCTTCTGCGATTCTTACGGCTTCCTTAGAGCTTTCTAAACCAGTACCTATCGTAATAGTAGCTACACCATTCTCGTGCATTCTTTTTATTACTTCTCCTATATCATTACCATAGTCTTCAAAACCGAGGTGGGAGTGAATGTCTATATATTTAATTTCCATACTATTCTTTTCTTAGGAAGAGAGGCTTTTCTGGAGATTTGTTTGAAACAATCAAAGCTTTAATTTTCTCAGAAGTTTCTGGAAGAATTGGTAAAAGTAAATCACTAATAGCAGATAGGTCTTTTACTAATTCTTTTATAATCTCACACCCTTTTTCTTTATCAGTCTTTACTAATTTAAATGGTTGAGTACTTTGTATTTTAGAATCCATTTCAGCAATCTTTTTCCAAATTAAATCTGTAGCTTTTTGAATATCGTATGACTCTATGTATTTTACATATTCTTCTGAACTAAATATTTCTGTAATTGAAACCGGTTCAGATAAATTACTTTCTGCCATCTTCATTATTCTACTCACAAGATTCCCCAATCCATTTGCAAGATTTGCATTATATGATTCCTTAAACATCTCCTTTGTAAAAGGTGTATCTTCGAAAGAAGAAACTTCTCTTGCAAGGTAATATCTCAAAGCATCTGTTCCGTATTCATTTATAAGGTCTATTGGATCAACAACATTACCCAAGCTTTTACTCATCTTTATACCTCCGGCACCTGTAATAAAGCCGTCTATTACAATAGTTTTTGAATTTGGTAAATCTGCAGCCATAAGCATTGCTTGCCACATCGCTGACTGCTGACGAAGATTATCCTTCCCACAATACTGCACCACTCCACCAGTCTCTACATGCCATTTGTTAAATTTTTCTAAATCATCTGGCCAACCAATAGCAGAAATATAGTTTACAAGAGCATCAAACCAAACATACATCACTTGGTTTTCATCTCCTGGTACTTCTATCCCCCACGGCATCTTAGATTTTAATCTTGAAATACTAAAATCAGACAGTCCTCTTTTTACAAAAGCTTTTATTTCATTAAATCTAAAATCAGGGATAACAAACTTTGTATTTTCTTCATAGAATTTCAAGAGTCTTTCACCAAGTGCAGAAAATTTGAAAAAATAATTTTCTTCATCTATAAGCTCTAACTCTCTATTTGGGTGATCAGGACATTTTCCATTTACAAGCTCAGAATCTGATTTCTGTAATTCACAACCGACACAATATTTTATTTTGTAATTCTTTTTATATATAAATCCATTTTTATCACACCTTCTCCAAAACTCTTGTGCTGCTTTTATGTGGCTTTCATCAGTCGTTCTGATGAAATTTATATCTTCTGATATCCCAAGCATCTTCAAAACGTCTTTTAGCTTTTGAGCATATTCATCCACATAGGTCTGTACATCCTTTCCTTCTTCTTGAGCTTTATTATAAATCTTTATTCCATGCTCATCTGATCCTGTATTAAAAAACACTTCATACCCAGCGAGTTTTTTGTAACGAGCTATAATATCCGCACGTGTAAATTCTAAAGCGTGTCCTATATGGGCCTTAGCGTTCACATATGGAAGAGTAGTTGTAATATAAAATGGTTTTTTCATTAGGATTCTTTTGATTCTTCTGCCTTTCGCCAAAAAAGAGTTTTTCTTCTATCTATATCATCAACAAATTCCATGATTGCAGAAATTATTGGAACTGAAAGTACAACGCCCAAGAAACCAGCTAATTTTGCACCGATAATAATAGAGAGAATGACAAAAATTGGAGAAACTCCAACAATCTTCTTTACAACAAGCGGATAAATGAGGTGATTCTCAAATTGTTGAACAATAACGTAAAGGCCTGTAACCAACAAACCAGCAGTGATCCCCCCATCTACAAAAGAGACAAGTATTGCTGGAATAGCAGCTATAACTGGACCAAACAAAGGAATGATCTCAAGGAGACCAGCAAGGACAGCGAGAAGAATCGCATTTTTTACACCTAAGATCATAAGGCCAAGATATGTTAAAACTCCTATGAGAATCATAAGCAAAAGCTGACCCTGCATCCACTGCCCTATTTTTCTCTGTGATCTCTTCCATAAATCAACAATATACTTTTCATGTTTTACTGGAGTAATAAGTCCAAGGAATTTCGCCACACCATCTTCTTGTACTGCGAGATAGAAAGAAATAACCACAATAAGAATAAAAGATAGAAGTCCACCGAATACAGCTGAAACTATTTTAATAAAACCATCCGACACATTTGATGTAACACTTTGAATACCAGATATGATGTCCTTAAGACCTAAGCCTGAAGCTTTTATAGTACTTAGCCCCTGACTGGTAAGATTAGCGGCAAGCTGCTCAGGATCACTTATGCCTGCAGAAAGAGTTTGCGCAATCTTTTGGGTTTTTGTAACATCTTCTTTATTAACATTCAAAGGGTTCCAGAGAGGAGTTGTTTCTAAATACTTAGGGACGGAAGAAAGAAAACTTGATGCCTCATTTAAAACTGATGGCACAAAGAAATAAAATAGTCCGACGAACATAGCGAGAAGAGTAAGGTAAGTAATAATAACACTTGGTAAACGAGCTATTTTAAATTTCTTAAACCAGGTTACTAAAGGTTCGATACTTGATGCAATAACAACGGCTGTCAAAACAACCAAGACTAAATCCTTAATAAAAAACAAAAACCATAGACCCAAGACAATTAATACGGCCTTAAAGAAAGACCCTGCTGTAATATTTATAACTAATTTAGAGTTTTTATCACTATTCATATAATAAACATATTATCACCAAATGGTGTTTTTTGGAAGAAATAGCCTTATTCTCAAATAACTATATTTCTCTCCAATTTAATATCTCAAAGGGTTGTTCATCGATGCCCTTTTTTAGTTCAGTCCTTACTCTTTCATCACCCAATGCAGAAACTGTGATACCATTACCGTCCTGCTCTGATATGTCGGTAACAATTCCGGATTGATTTATCAAGGTTGTCTCTTCTCCATTCATATTTACGTTACCTTTAAATCTATAAGCAACATCCTCAACTCCAGCTTCTACTAAATAATAACTTTCATTTAAATTCCAATAATAATTGGAATTTTTTATTTGTTCTACTACTGGGTCTATCAAACCCAAACAGATACCAGATGTAAAAACAACAAAAAAGATAGCGGTCAAAATCATTACCTGTCCACTCTTTAAATTATTTTGTCTTTTGATAACAGTATTCATAATTAATATGAGTTTCTTAGGACAACAGTACTATAGAAATCTTCGGCAACCAAAAAATTGGTACCCTCCCCGCTAATACCCATCTCTATTTTTACACCCTTGGAATTTACAGTGTCTATTGGTACAAAAAATAGTTTCAAAACTCTCGTGTCACTGTAAGTAACTGTGCTCGCAAAATCTCCGTCAATGTCCATCTTCACCAAACCGTCGTCTAAATAAAATTTGATCGTTTTAGAAATATCATTCTCATCTTTTGAATTTAAAACAAGAACCCCATTTGAAGAATCGAACACGCTCTGATTTAAATCAATCCCATATGAAGACATTACCTCTTTTTTAATTTTCTCTAAACCAAATACTGCTGAGTTTCTTATATTATTATATGAGGATGATTGTCTTATGGATTTTGAAACAAAAAAAACTATATTAACGACAATAAGTAAGATAGTGGTCATGATGGCTATATAAACCAATATTTCTGGAAAAGAAAACCCTTTTTTAAATGATGTTTTATTCATTAATCTGGAATTATTTTTGTTAAATAGGTTGATAATGTTTTTGTAATCACCCTTTCCCTATCTTGCCAGGAAACAAAAACATCAACTTTCTTTGTATATAGATCAACCTCTCCTTCACCTTCTGTAATTCTAGTATACGCACGACGCACAGGGCTTATCACAAACCATCTATCTATACCACCTGTAGTTTTATAGAAAACCGATGTCGTTGCATTCCAGGTACTTGAAGCAGATATTGAAAAATACAAGTAATAATCTTCTCCTTCATTAAGGCTCTGAAAGTCCTGCCAAGACTTGTCTCTTATAATTCTAACGGCCTCCATCCCCTCCTGAGCAAAGTACATTGCCTTTGTAGATTTCAAACCAGAAGAGGAAGCTGTTAAATACAAATTACTTGCTGTTATAAGCACGCTCACAACAACAGAAATAATAAAAACAGATATGATAACCTCAACAAGTAATATTCCTCTTTTAAGATTTTTCTTTTGCATTAAATTAATTTGCCACTTCTAAATTGTATCCATCAAAGAATATATTGGAGTGATCATAGCAAGAGCAAAGAATCCAACGGCTACGCCTATAATAACCATAAGTACTGGCTCCACTATAGTAGAAAGATCTTTCGTCTTTTGATCTACTGAATTTTCATAAAAAAGTGCAACCTCCATAAGCATAGACGGAAGTCTTCCTGTCTCTTCCCCAACACTCATCATTTCTCCTATAAAAATAGGGCAAATATTTGTTTTACTTAAAAACACACTCGAAATCGTTTCTCCTTTTTCAACCTTTATACGAGCTTCCTTAAGAATATCTTTGAAAAAAGAATTCTGTACAACATCCTGAGTTATAGAGATCGCCTCTGCAAAAGCCACACCAGAAGAAAGAAGAGATGAAATTGTTCTGGCTGTTCTAGCCGAATTAGTTTCCCTTACCAAATCCCCTACCACTGGCATTTTTAGAAACAGTCCATCCAAAAATCTTTTGCCCTTAGATGAAATTGATAATAAATATGTACCAACCGAAACGGCAATGACGGCAATAAAAGAAATAAATATATTATTTTTCAAAAAGTCACTAGCGCCAATAAGAATTCTAGTTAGAAAAGGAAGTTGAATTTTTAAATCCTTAAATGTAGCCGTAACGCTAGGTACGACAAAGATGAGCATAAGAACACCAATAATAATCATGATGGAGATAATAACAGCCGGATATATCATTGCTCCCTTTATCTTCTGCTTAAGTTTATAATTACCATCCATTTGTGCGGCTACTATAATAAGAGATTCGGAAAGCTTTCCGCTTTCTTCTCCTGCTTTTACCATGGAAATAAAAAGTTGGGAAAAAGTGTCTGGATAAGGTCTTAGTGCTTCACTTAGAGTTCTACCGGTTTTGATATCAATAGAAATTGAAGTAATTATACTTTTTAGCTTTCCATTCTTTACCTGCTTCTCGAGAACAGCTAAAGCACGGGCCAAAGAAAGACCTGCATCTAACATAGAGCCTAAATTCTTAGCAAAGATTATTCTCTGATGCATTGGAACTCTATTTATAAAACCATCAATTTTTGAAAAACTAGAAGTTTTTTTAAAAATCTCTTTTGCTGTAATTAAAGTATCCCCTTCTGCTTTTATCTCTGCATATAAAGAAAACTTATCGCGAGATTCTCTCACTCCTTCATATTTCTCTCCGCTACTTTTTACCGCTTTAAATTTAAAATGCATTTTAATTTATTTTACTCAGAAACCACTCTCAAAACTTCCTCAAGAGTGGTAAGTCCAGAAGCAGCTTTGAAGACACCGTCTTCAAACATTGAGATCATGCCTTCTTTTTTAGCTTGTGCGTCTATTTCGTCTGATGTAGCTCCTTTCATAATCGAGTCTTTTATAGTCCCCGTCATCCTAAGCGCTTCATGTATTCCGACTCTGCCAGAGAAACCATCTTTTGCATCCTCTGATTCTTTTGGTTTATAGAAATGAATTTTACTCCAATCATCCTTTTCTCCAACAACTTTTTCTGCTTTTAAAAATTCTAAGACTCTATTCATATCTACTACTTTAGATAGTTCCTGAAGTTCTGTTTTAGAAAGCAAATATTTTTCCTTTACTTTTCCTAGTCTTCTTACAAGTCTTTGCGCCATTATTATATTTATTGTAGAAACAAGTAGAAAAGGCTCTATCTTCATATCTATAAGCCTAGGTACTGCACCAGCAGCGCTATTGGTGTGTAAAGTTGAAAGAACCAAGTGTCCAGTAAGAGCTGCATTTACAGCAAGAGATGCCGTTTCGGTGTCTCTGATTTCTCCAACCATTATGATATCTGGATCTTGCCTAACTAAAGATCTTAAACCATTAGCGAATGTAAAACCAATCTCTGGTTTTACTTGGGTTTGATTTACTCTAGGCATTTGATATTCGATAGGGTCTTCGATAGTAGAAATATTTACATCTGGAGTATTGAGGATTTCTAGTATGGAATACAAGGTTGTTGTTTTACCAGATCCAGTAGGACCAGTCGTAAGGATCATGCCATTTGCCTGTTTTGTAGCTTCATATATTCTCTCTAATGTTTCTCCATGGAAACCCATAGACTCAAGAGTGTAGCCCCCGCCTCCCTCTCTCAAAAGCCTCATAACCGTTTTCTCTCCAAAATATGTAGGAATAATTGAGACCCTGAAAGAAACTGGCTCACCATTTACATCGATTTTGAATCTACCATCTTGTGGCAATCTCTTTTCATCCAGCTTTAAGCTAGCAAGAACTTTTATTCTAGCCGTAATACTCATTGAAGCATTTTTTGGAAGAATCATTGCATCATGCAAAAGTCCATCAATCCTATATCTCACAAGCATTTCATTCTCCATACATTCCATATGAATATCAGAAGCATTCTGTAATACAGCATGTTTAAGAAGAGTATCTACAATACGAACAACGGGTAAATCTTCTGCAAGTTTTTTGAGAGAGTCATTTGGAGAATCACCCGCCACCACAGACGTGTCAGTAGTCTTTAAAGCGGCAACATCTTTTTGTATTAAGTCACCAAATTCAGCTTTTAGACTTTTTTGATATTGTAGAATTGCACTCTTAATAGAGTCGGTGTCAGTAAGACGAGGTGAAATCTTTAGCCCAACTTTCTTCTTTATAAATTCAATTGAAGCAAGATCATCTGTATCTAACATTGCAACCTCAAGAGAATCAATATTTCTTCTAAATGCAACAATATTGTTTTTTCTAGCAATAGGTTCTGGTATAAGAGAAAGAACCATAAAATCTATCTTCTGCCCTTTTAGATCTACAAATGGAATACCGTAAACATATGCTTGGGCTCTGCGTAAATCATCCTCTGAAATCTTTCCCTTGCTAACAAGGAGCTTTTCTACTGTATCCTTTTTGTTGAATTGACCAGAACCATGGACTAAAGCATCTGCCTCTTTTTCCATTTCATCATATTCTGTTCGGCTCACAAGCCCCGCATCTATAATAAATTCTTTGATTTGTTTATTATCAAGTTGCATAATTACAAATAATTATATCATTATCGTAATATAAAGAAATAGGAATTTAGGAGTATAATAAAAAGATAAACTCCTTATACCCACCCTTTGTATAATTCATACTAAATCTCCTTTATAAGATCGTTACCTAAAATAACATTTGTAGAGGTAGAACAAATAAGATAGTAGGTGGTTCCTCCAATCTTAGTCGCAGTTGTAGTGGCTGCTATTTTTTTAAGACCAACGGTTGTATAAATTTTAGACGTACTCGTAGAGTTCGTTATTGTATTAATACCATCACCAAACCATTCTGTAGATATAGAATAGTTTAATAAATCCACTGGGGAATTTAATGTCCAAATGGTATTTTTGTTTACATATATCTTTCCATTTCTACCTGCTTGCTCAACACTACACACCACACCATCCTCTTCCGTATAAGTAAGATGATTTGGTTGTTGTGTAATTAGATTAATAGTTTTTGAATCGGAAGCGGTTTTGCTATCTGAGGCCCTAGTACAAATCAAATTAAAAGTCTTGCTTGTCGGTATTGGTCCAACCTCTATCTGTATAGTCGGATTTGTATTGAGGGTTCCAGACCAACCATAACCACCAGAAGCAACGCAAGTATCCCCAGGGTTGAAGTTGCTTGTACGATAACTTAAATTAAATTTATTGTCAGGAAGAACTTCACTTGGGGACACAATAAAGGTTTCTAAAGTATCTGTCGGGACACAACGTCCAGTGTATTCAGTCCATCCTGGAACATATGTACTATAAGCGTTATCACAAAGACAAGACATCGTTTCATCTCCGCAACCGCAAGTGTAAGGATCATCTCCACAAAAACAAGAATTTAGGTCTCCGCCACACGGACAAGAATTAGAATCGTTACCACACGCGCAAGAGTAAGAGTCTCCACAAGAACAATTATTGTTATCAACGACACAAACCTCCTGATCTCCACAATAACAATCCATAGTATCAGGCTCATAATATTCCATACTACATAAACATTCGTATGGCTCCCAGTATTCATCGCCACAGGCACAAGAATAGGAATCATCGCCGCAAGGCTCGTCTCCCCAATATCCACAAGAATAAGAATCGTCCCCACACTCACAAGACATTGTGTCTGGCACCAAGTCTTCACAACAATAACCCCATTCTTCTGGAAGATAAATTTCATTACCACACGCACAATCATATGAACCTTCCCAGATTTCACATCCATAATCTCCACAACTGCAAGAATAAGAATCGTCTCCACACTCACAAGACATTGAATCATCCCCGCAAGGGCAACTATTTGAATCACCACATGGGCAAGAGTAAGAATCACCACAACCACAAGAATTTGAATCATCTCCACATCCACAATTCATAGTATCAGGAATATCATATGTTGAAGGTGGAACATCATAGCTACCAGTATAAATATATTCTTCCCCAGAAGGACAAGAATTGATTAAGCTCATACCTTGACCACCATTATACAAATCAAAAACATCCTGGCTTGAAAGAGGCCTATCCCAAATAGCCACCTCATCTATCATGCCGTCCCACTTATTCATATAACTAGCAACAGACCTCCCACCAATTATAAGATTCTTGGCATTTGAACCAGACTGTCTCGCTGTTGCACCAGATACAGATTTACTACCGACAGACACACCATCAACAAAAAGTTCAACCGTGCCAGGACGAAATACAGCAACTAGAAGATGCCAACTACTTAAACTAAGACTTTGATTAAAAACACCTGGACACCAACCATTTGGCACCCCATTGGTATAGTCACAAAAAGATATACTTGTTGGGTTAATATAAAATTCTAACTGTGCAGCACCATCAAGTGTGTTTGATAAAATAGTTTTATTAGTATTAAAAGTATCTCCTTTTATCCAAGCAGAAAAAGATAAATTTTCTTTACCAACAAGATATGAATCAAAATTGCCAAGGTTAACAATATCATCAACACCATCAAAACCATAAGCTCTTCCAATTTTACCAGGCTGATTTATTGAAACCCCATTGAGAATATTTCCATCATTACCATTAACAGAATAATCTACTGCTTTTGATCCAGACGCTTCATCAAAGGGCCAGTATCCGATAAGACCAGAATTTATCATCCTCTGGGACGTAGGTGGAGCGGGGCTTACCTGTACCGTAGTAGTTGCATAAGTAATAGTTCCATTATTTGTTACACAAGATATCGTAAAACTTTTATTCAATCTCAAGATATTAATATTTGCAGATCCGCTTATTGAGCTAGAGGTAGCCCATCCATCCACCGCAGAGCACGACACAGTGTTTGTCGAAGACCATGTTACGACGCTAGAGTTACCATAAACTACTGGGTTAGGAGTAGCTGAAATTGTAACGGTAGGAAGCGGTGCTTTAGTAAAAGGACAACTTACATTATAAGCACTACTAATATCCCCTTTTACAGTACTAGAAGAGTTTCCATCAATACATAAATCAAAATTACTAGTTAATATAGAGTTACCTCCGGCAGCTGGGCCCATCCAGTAATCTTGACCGGCCGTACAAGTAGCTACAACCCCAGGAGAACCATAAGAACCTCCGGCACCGCCACCCTTACCGCTACACGTAATACCATTACCTGGAGTACCGTTTATTCCAGAAGTACCACCTTGTGCATAACCGCATGATCCGTGACCACCAGAGCTACCTCCTGCTCCGCCTCCAGCACCTCCCCAAACATAAACAGGATCACCAGGATAATACACACCAATTGGACCTCCCTTAGGACAATAGCCACCTCCGCCTCCTCCGCCATAAATTTTCCCATTATTTGTGACAATACTAGAATTAGCAACTAACGAAATAGCAGATCCACCGTTTTGTGAACCAACACCATTTGTAAGCCAATTTGGACCAGCAGCTCCACCTCCGTCTCCTCCTCTTCCAATAATAGCTCCGTTATTTATTATAGAAACAATAGATCCCGCTGGTAGATTTTGACTACCATAAATTGCTCCCCTATCACTTCTAGTAGAAGATACCACCGTTCCAGAAGCAATAGTTAAAGTAATGTTTACAGGAAATGTGGGCGAGCCAGCAGCGGTAAATATATCATAGTCGGTTCTACTAGAGGAGATGACTAAACTAACGTTTAACGGCGGTAAAACCGTTGTATAAAAAGCTTCTCTTTTGTTTACACCATCATAAAACCTCCAAGAAGCCGTAGTCGATGAATTCGTAAAATTATCTATAATATCTCCGAACATTACAACAGCCGTTTGTGTAACCTGAGTTCCATCACACTGATAATAGTAATCCCCTTCTGATGAATATTCCTTTCCACAACCGGCAGCAAAAACAGAAGAAACAAAACAAAAAGACAACGAAACAAGAGATATTAAAATTAATTTTGATCTTAATTTCATATTTATTTGATAATATTTTCACTAAAAACTTTTATGCCCATCGCCTTATATCCAGAAGAAGTTGCATTATCTATATAAACAGTAATAAAATCGCCTATTTTAATATCAGAGATCTTTAAATCTCTATAAACTTTTTTATCAACATCGAATCCTTTTATAATTAAACTAGGTCCTACTACTACTTTAATATTACCGGCATCATCAAATACATAGTCTGTTAGTTTAGAATCTTTTCTGATTTCAATATTTACAAAAGCTTTTCCTATCTTAGAGACTTCTCCATATAAAACGAGGAACCTTGTATCTATAAGAGATCTCTGAATTTGCGACACAGGGGCAACATCTGCCTTTTTATGAAAATAGGAGAAATAAACAATCGTAATTAAAATTAATATAACAATCAAAGAAGAAAAATATACGAGAAAGTTTTTTTTCTTATAAAAATCGAAATGGGTGGCGTTTTTCATGCACAAATTATAAAACGATTGACAAAAAATAGCAATTTGATACTATTGTTTAGTAATTGGTTCGCCCGAAAGGCGAACCCGTTTTTTTAGAAAAGTTAATAAACACTAATATGTTAGACCTAAAAGTAATAAATTCTGTTATAGAACAGATGGAAGCAGAAAGAGGAATACCAAGAGAAAAAATGCTTGAAGCTATTGAAATGTCTCTTGCTACTGCCTATAAAAAAGAATATGGGAAAAAAGGACAAATAATAAAAGCAAAAGTAGACCTTAACAGCGGAAAGGCTGAATTCTTGCAGGTTAAACTTGTCGTAGACAAGGATGCTGTTCTTATAAAAGAAGAAGCTCCAAAAGAAGACAACAAAGACTACAAAAGAGAAAGAGGTTTCGATAAGTTTGATGGAGAGAAAATTGAAATCAACGAAGAGACTGGCGAAAAGATAGTTTACTACAACCCTGAACACCATATCTTCATCGAAGATGCTAAGAAAATAAAAAGAGATTCACAAATCGGTGATGAGCTTATATTCCCTCTTGAAGAGAAGAGTGATTTCGGAAGAATTGCTGCTCAAACTGCAAAGCAAGTCATTATACAAAAAATCAGAGAAGCAGAAAAAGTTTCTGTATTCAATGAATACGGAGAAAAGGAAGGAAAAATAATTACTGGTACAGTACAAAGAACAGAAAGAGGAAATGTATTCGTAGATATGGGTAAAGCTACTGCGGTACTCCCTTTCGAAGAACAGATCCCTGGAGAAAAATATAATCCTGGAGAAAGAATCAGAGGATATCTATACAAAGTAGAAGAAACTCCAAAAGGAATATTCTTGAGACTCTCAAGATCACATCCAAAATTCTTGGAAGAATTATTCAAAACAGAAGCTCCTGAATTAAATGACGGAACAGTAGAAATAAAAGCTATCGCAAGAGAAGCTGGATCAAGATCAAAAATTGCCGTTGTATCAAAAAGCGATCATATTGATCCTGTTGGTTCACTTGTTGGGCAAAGAGGTGTTAGAGTTTCAACAGTTATGTCAGAACTCGGTGGAGAAAAGATTGACCTTATGGAATGGTCAGCAGATCCTAAGAAATTCATAGAAGATGCCTTGTCTCCTGCTCAAGCTCTTAGCGTAACAATAGACGAAACAGAAAAGAAGGCTGTTGTTGAAGTGGCTGCAGAGCAACAATCACTAGCTATTGGTAAAGGTGGACAAAATGTTCGCTTAGCAGCAAAACTTACTGGTTGGAAGATAGATATAATAGCTGTTGAGGGAGAATTCGTAGAAGAACCTACGGAAGATAAGGAAACAAAATAAATTAAAAAACCACCGTTCGGTGGTTTTTTAATTTCTGTTTGCTTTTTTTTAGAAAAAATATACAATTTCAGTATGGATAACTCTAAAGGATCTAATAGCATAGGAACGATGATTGGAGCAATTATAGTTGTTATTATTCTTTTAGCCGGAGCCTATTATTTCTATCAAAAAGGTATCGAGAGACAAAAAAGTTTCCAGGCCTTGTTAGATTCAGCAAGACAGACAGCAACAGTCAATGAAGGAGAGATTATAAAAGAAGTTTCTACATCAACAATACAATAAACAAAAGGATGAACACGAAATGTTCATCCTTTTGCATTTTTCCCCTTTTTCGTATAAACTGCATTTTATATGAAAAACAAAATATATAAGATAAAAGATACAAAAAAGCTTCCTGACTGCGAAGTAGAAATTACAGCGGAAATAGAACAAGGAGACCTTGAATCATATAAAGTAAAAGCCTTAAAAGATTTTCAGACTGTTGCTGAAATGCCAGGCTTTAGAAAAGGAAAAGTTCCTGAAAATATGCTCAAAGAAAAAATTGGTGAACTTGGATTAATTGAGGATGCTTCTGAACTTGCAATAAATGATTGTGCTATAGAAATAATAGCAGAAGCTAAAATAAACTTCTTGGGTAGACCAAATATATCTATATCTAAAATAGCTATTGGCGCTCCAATAGAATTTAAGATTGTTATTACAACAATGCCAGAAGTAAAACTTGCCGACTATAAAAAAATAGCTAAAAAAGAAAATTCTAAAGAATTAAAAGTGGAAGAAGTTTCTGATAAACAAGTAGAAGACACGATTGAAGAAATCAGAAAGATGTATGCACAACAAAACCATACTCATGCTCCAGGTGAAACCCATAAAGAAGGTGAGGAGATTCCCCTACCAGAAGTAAGTGATGAATTTGTAAAGAAACTTGGTGAATTTACAGATGTAGCTGATTTCAAGACAAAGTTAAAAGAAAATATCTCTAAGGAAAAAGAATTCAAAGCAAAAGATAAAAACAAACTTACAATAATAGAAAATATTATTGAAGATTCTAAGATTGAAATGCCAAAAACTCTTGTAGAAAATGAGATCATGAAAATGGAAGCTCAATTTGCAGATGATATAGCTAGAATGGGTTTGAAATTAGAGGACTACTTAAAACACATTAAAAAATCAATTGAGGATTTAAAGAAAGAATGGATTCCAGATGCAGAGAAGAGAGCAAAACTTCAAATAATATTACAAAAGATAGCTATTGAAGAAAAATTAGAAGCAGATAAAGAAGAAATAGAAAAAGAAACAGCTAAACTTATTGAATATTACAAAGGCGCTGACCCAGAGAGAACAAGAGCATATGTAGAAATGCAGTTAGTTAATGAAAAAGTTTGGAAATTTTTAGAAGAACAGAAATAACAAAAAGAGGTTCGCTTCGCGAACCTCTTTTTATATTCCCTTCATGCTCTTCCAATCATCCCCTACTGACACGCCAACCTTTAAAGCAACGCCTTCTGTTTCTTTTGGAGAAACTAGCGTCTCCATTATTTCTTTTATTTTCGGTGCGACTTTTTCTACTAAACTATCTTCTATTTCATAAACAAGTTCATCGTGTACTTGGAGGATAAGAGAAACTTTTTCTTTTAACCTTTCCTTTTCTAAATAATCATTTACTTTAGCCATAGCGATCTTCACAACATCTGCTTCTGTTCCCTGTATCGGTGCATTTATCGCCATTCTTTCAGCCATCGCTTTAATAAAAGGAACTTTAGATCTTAATCCTTCAAAATATCTTCTTCTACCAAAAAAAGTTTCTGTATATCCAAGTCTCTCAGCATCAATCTTTACATTCTCTAAATATTTAGCCAAACCATCAAAATTTCTAAAGTATTCATTATAGAAAAGCTGAGCCTCTTCCCTACTTGTACCAAGATTTGTTTTCAAAGCATTCACTCCCATACCATATATGATTCCAAAGTTAATCACCTTAGCTTTTCTTCTCATTTCTTTATCTACATCTTCAAGAGAAACATTAAAAACTTTTGCTGCAACAGCAGTATGTACATCTTCTCCCTTTCTAAAGATTTCTAACAGTGTTTTATCCTTTGAAAGAAAAGCTGCAATCCTAAGCTCAACCTGAGAATAATCAAAAGCCACTAGCTTATAACCTTTCTCTGTTATAAAAGCTTTTCTTATATTCCTCCCAAGCTCACTACCATTTGGAATATTCTGCAAATTTGGTTCTGAAGAAGCCATACGTCCTGTGGTGGTTCCCGCCTGCAAGAATTTTGCATGAAGTCTATTGTTATCATCTAAAAGTGTAGGAATAACATCTATGTAGGTAGAAAGTAACTTCTGTAATTCTCTGTACTCAAAAATTAAAGGGATTATGGGGTGCATATCTCTCATCTTTTCAAGCTCTGATTCTTTCGTAGAAAGTGCCCCTGCGCCTGTCTTTTTCTGATTCTTAGGCTTAAGTTCAAGCTTCACAAAAAGAATTTCACCAAGCTGTTTAGGAGAGTTTACGTTAAACTCCTGTCCGGCATATTCCCATATTTTGCTTTGCAATTTATCCAAGCTTTCATGATATTTTACTGAAAGTTTTTGTAATTCTTCTTTATTAATCTTTACGCCTTTATTTTGCATTTGGATAACAATAGGTAAAATAGGTTTCTCTATATCGTTCCATACTTTTCCGAGATTTCTTTTTTCTAATTCTTCATACAAAACTTTTTTTGCGTCTTCTAAAGATTTTGTTCTAGTGAAATTAAAAATATCTTCTAACGTAGGGGTTGTGATGTTGGAATTTATAAGCCAAAGGATTATAGAAAGTTCTTTTATTTCTTCAGTGTTAGTATCGGTTTCTTTTATACTGATTTTTTCTTCTTCAACTACACCTTCCTTTTTCATTTTATTTATCAAAACATCTTTCAGTCTTGCGCCAAGAGTTCTGAATTCAAGAGATGACCACAAATTACTTATGTTTTCTATATTTATATCTTCTTTCCATTCTTTTTCTGGTAGCGCAAAATCTATTGGTGCATCACGCCTTATTGTCCCCAACATTTTTGAAAAATTTGCTTCTTCCTCCCCTTCTACAAGTAAATCTATAATTCTTGTTTTTATTCCGGCTTCTAAAAGTTTATTCTTATCCTTCTTGATCGCTTTATAAATATTTTCTATGGAACCAAAATTTATTATTAAATCTGTGGCAGTTTTTTCCCCAATCCCTTTTATACCAATAATGTTATCGGACGGATCTCCACGAAGGCCTTTGTAATCTGGTAGGAGTTCTGGACCAAAACCAAATCTTTCTTTTACAGCTTCTTCGTTATAAATAATTGTATCTTTAATTCCCTTCTTCAAAGTATATACTCTCACCTTGTCCCCTTCTACAAGCTGAAGAGTATCCATGTCTCCAGAAGCAATCACTATATTTATATTTTTCTCTTTTTTATTATTCTCTACTATAGTTCCGATCATATCATCTGCTTCAAAACCTTCTTTGGAATATACAGGAATATTAAAAGCCTTGAATATTTCGTAAGACTTTTTTAATTGAGAAACAAGTTCGTCATCGGACTTTGCTCTCCCCGCCTTATATTCTTTGTAAGCTTCATGTCTGTAAGTTGGTTTTGGTAAATCGTAACATGCAATAATATAATCCGGTTTTAAATCAGAGATAATTTTTAATAGCATTGTGGAAAGTCCGTATAGTGCACCTGTTGGCTCTCCACTACTTGTAGCAAAATCTGGAAGTGCATGATATGCACGATGAACAATTGCATGAACATCAAGCAGTACAAGTGTTTTTTTCTTTTCCATGGAGTAATTATAGCATTTTTTACAAAGAAAAAACGGCCATTTTCTGGCCGTTTTTTGTTTATTTTAGAAAGATGAGTAACCAAGTCCAGCACCTCCATTATAGAGTTGAGTGACTTCGTCTGCAGTAAGTGCGCGGTTCCATAATCCGATTTCGTCCATTGTTCCACCAAGATATTGTCCAGCATCAAAAGAATGTCCTATTCTTAATTGCCCACTTGGGTATTTGAATGCTTGTGTATTAGAATCAGTTATATCAAGAACACCGTTCTTATATATTTTTTTACCTACTCCAAGCTTATACACAAAGACCCAGTGCTCCCAAGTACCATTAGTACTCATACTATTATTACTATTTACATAAGTTCCATAATTATGGAAACCAAATCCCACTTTATTAGTAGTAGTAACTTTTCTTATCCATAGATAACCATTCGTGGTGCCAGAAGAGCCCATAGAAAATGGAGAGCTATTACCAGCCTTTGTATTCGCAACCCAGACAGAAAATGTAAATGAGGAATCTTTAATGTCAATGTTGTTTACTGTGACGACGTCATTTGTCCCATCAAATCTGAAACCTGTCCCCAACTTACCAGTTTGATTTACTAATACGCCGCTTACAAGAACTCCAACCTTTCCATTCCCAGAAGAATCGCTAGCTGCTGTTCCAGAAGTTTCATTAAAATTCCAATAGGCGGAAAGTCTAGATGTTAGAGTTGCTGCAGTACAAACATTACTTGAGCAGAATTCAGAATCACATTCAGAATGTAATCCGCAGGCACTTCCAATAGCCCCATCAGTCTTACATATACCATTAAAGGTATCACAATAGGTTGAATCGCATTCCTGCCCAACAGTACAAGAAGAACCAATATCTCCACTAATACATTCATTGACCACAGAACTACATAGGTTTGAAGAGCACTGATTATTATTCGTACACCCAGACCCTATACTTCCATCAGAACATTGGGAATTAAAGACGTCACAATATCCAGAAACACAAGCTGCATTATAACTACAACCTTCTCCAATACCTCCGTTAGTACAGAAAGAAGAAGCTTGACTGAAATCATATCCACAGTAAGTAGATATACAGTCTCCAGTCGCTCCACAAGGTGCACCTATTTGTCCGGTAGAACATTCATTGAAATCAGTATTACAATACCCTGAGGAGCATTGATTACCAGCACTGCAACCAACTCCAACTCCTCCGTTAGTACAAGTATAACTATTATACTGATCACAATATCCAGAGCCGCAATCAGAATTCTGTCCACACCCTGACCCTATTTCCCCATCAGTAGCAGTACAAGTATAATCATTATAATTACAATAATTCCCTGGAGCACATGAATCTGGTCCTCCACAGTATTGACCTGCGGAACCGTCGGTACACGCTGGTGAACTATACATCCATTGTGTATCCCCACAATATAATCCTGTAGAACAATCTGCATTAGAGTCACAATCTGAACCAATATTTCCATCTGTGCAAGAACCTGTAACCGCTGTATCACAATGCCCTAATGTACACTGACTATCACTATCACACCCCCTCCCCACAGCACCATCAGAACATTGCCCATAACCACAAATATTTGTAGAACACTGATTCGCATTATTACAAACTGATCCGATTTCCCCTGTAGTACATTGCGTAGTCCCAGTCTGCCAGCCATACCAACTATCATCCCCACAGTAGTTTGTATTACACTCATCATTAGCCTCACAGTATTCACCGAGATTAGCTATGACAAAGGTACCAGGGTTTGAGTTACCAAAATAGTATGCTCCACTTCTTACCTTATTCAATGCAAGATTTACCTTAAATGTATCATTTAAATATGTATATATGTCTGAGGTAGTATGCATAGAAGCAGAAGGAGTAGTTGCTTTTGTAATATCATGATTACCTTCTGCAGCATATGTAGAGTTGTTTATTAAATTCCATATGTCTTCTAGGGTATAACCTGTACCTCCTGGTGCAGATGTTGGAGTAAGTGAGCTGTATGTAGAAGTAGCTTTGTTTACCTTTATATTAGCTAATATGGTGTAGATCTCTCCTATGGAATGTGAGGTGGTTGCTGTGGGAGAAACAGATGTGGAGGTTAGGCTATCGGGAGTTGCCTTCTCTGTTCCTGACATTATTAGATTGTATATATCATTTAGAGAGTGGAAAGTAGATTCTGATGTTTGTTTGGAAGAATATAGATTGTGAGTGGCAGAAACAATACCGACAATGACAAAAATGGATATTAGAACAATACCAGCAGAAATTAGAAATTGTTTGAATTTCATTTCTACTATTATAGCCCCCCCCTAGCACCTTGGCAAGATGTGGATAATTAAATCTCTATCTCCCTCTCATTCTCCGAAACAAATTTAAAGTTTATTTTCAAATGATTTTCTGGCAAAGCGTCTATTACTCTTTCTGGCCATTCTATAAATATAATATTATGTGGATTTTTAGAAATATTTTCCCAACCAAGAGCATGCATTTCTTTTGTATATTCTAGGCGATATGCGTCTATGTGTATAAGATTATGATAAAAAGGATTCTCTAAGGAATATATTTTTTCAATAACAAAAGTCGGACTTGTAATATCCTCTTTAATACCAAATATTTTTGCTATGGATTGTGTGAAAGTGGTCTTCCCTGACCCAAGGTCTCCATAAAGCCCTACAATAGTTGCCTCTTCAAAAGAAGATAGCGCAAGTTTCTCCAAAAAATCTTTGGCTATTTTTTCTGTATCTTCTAAAGATTTACTTAATATCTTCATAAATAAGATATTATCATAAAAAGAAAATTTGGAAATAAAAAACAGCGAGGGGTTTAATCCTCGCCGTTCGTACCGACTCGTCTTTACCAAGCACAGTTGTTAGCTGGACGATGCGGTGTATCAACTGGTGCATTGTGTGATCCCCACGGGTCACCACCACGACGACGTTCGTAATGATTACGGTCGTTGTAATGACTGGGGTAATGACCTCCGCCACTCCCTATCGAAATTGATATACCAGCCTGGTATTCATATTCGTAGGAATATCCCCAGCGCCGAGGTTGTTCGTAAATAACAACCGGCGGCGCCTCGCGGTATATAACTACCGGAGGGGGTGCGGGTTCACGAACCACTATCACCTGTTGCTGCGGCGGAGGCGGAAAATTAACATTAAGATTCCAGCCGTCAGCGACAGACACCTGAGCAAAGCACACCACGCATAGAATGAACAAACTTACAGTTTTCATGAGATCTCCTTCCTTTTGTTTAAGATTCTTGAAAACAATACCTTTGTATACCATTATACACTAAATGAAATGTTTGTCAAGCATATTTTAGATATAAAAAAAGCGAGGAATTTCCTCGCTTTTTGGCCTAAGCCGACTTAATTAGCGATGTCCCCCGTGATGGCCATGGTGACCATGATGGTGCGAACTACCAATTGTAAACCAAGGATAAACAACTGGGTAATAACGCGGCGGGGGCGGAGGTGGCATGTACACAGGTACCAGTTCGTAATGACTTTCAATTACGTTGCCGTAATAATCTCTGGTTACGACCAACCTACGCTCATACTGAGGAGAGTCGTAAACAATGACACCAGGACTTATGGACACACCCCACCGAACATCAGCAGCAGTTGCCTGCTGTGCTGTAAACGTCACACAGACAAAGAACAAAACAATCAAAATGGTAGTTTTCATAATCTCCTTTCTTGTTAAGATATCAAAACCCACCTTCCCAAGTATTATACTACAGATAGCTTGTGTGTCAACCTCTTTTTATGGTGTAATATTTCAATTATTTTTTTTAAAAATATCAAACCCTTGGAGAAAATTCTTTTAAAATGTTATCATATTGTCATATGGTAGTCTTTGATGAAGAAAAACAAAACAAACGCATGGAAGAAATGCGCAAAGTAGAAGAGGAGGATGTTGCAAAACTTCTGGCTGATAGGTATGGATTAAACTATTTAGACCTTGGACCAGTACCCATTAACTCCGATGCACTGAGAATAATAAACGAAGAAAATGCTAAATTAGGCAATCTCGCCATATTTGATGCTGTTGCAAAAAGAGTACAAGTTGCAGTTCTCTCTCCTAAGAACGAGAAGACTTTGGCCATAATCAAGCAGTTAGATGAAGATGGCTACTTCCCTACCATGCACATGGTTTCAAGAAAGAGTTTAGAGAAAGCTTGGTCCAGATATAAAGATTTGTCATATGCATCTGAAAGCAAAGCTGGAAGCTTTGATATCTCTAATGAACATGTTGTAGAACTCACAAACCAAATAAAGGTTGTTCAGGATGTTATAAGACTTACAGGAGAATTAAACGGAATAAAACAAGCTTACAGAATTTCTAAGATAATGGAGATTATGCTTGCTGGGTCTCTAGCTCTTGGGGCTTCCGATATTCACATTGAGCCAGAAGAAACAGAAGTCAGAATGAGATTCAGACTTGATGGTGTTCTTATAGACATAATTAAATTCGATCTCCCTACATATTCCTTAATCCTTTCTAGAATAAAATTACTTTCTGGTCTTAAGTTAAACATAAAATCAGAAGCGCAAGACGGAAGATTCGCTGTAAAAATACAAGATAGTGAAATACAAATAAGAACCTCTGTGCTTCCTGGCGCGTACAATGAATCCATTGTTATGAGACTTTTGAATCCAAAATCAATTTCTGTGCCATTAGAGAGTTTGGGCATAGAACCAAGAACACTAGCGATCCTATTGGAACAAATTCAAAAACCAAACGGGATGCTCCTCATAACTGGTCCTACTGGATCTGGTAAAACAACTACTCTGTATGCATTCATGAAGAAAATAAACTCTCAAGATATCAAAATACTCACAATTGAAGACCCTATCGAATATCACCTAAATGGTGTTGTGCAGACACAAGTTGAAGAAGACAAAGGATATACATTCTTAGCTGGTCTTAGAGCCGCTCTTAGACAAGACCCAGATGTGATAATGGTTGGAGAAATCAGAGATAGCGAAACAGCAAGTACTGCTATCAATGCAGCCCTTACTGGACACTTGGTATTCTCTACCCTACACACAAACAGTGCTGTTGGTGCTTTCCCAAGACTCATTGAGCTATCAGTAAATCCTCAGATTATTACCTCCGCAGTGAATGTAGTTATGGCGCAAAGACTTATAAGAAAACTTTGTTTGAATTGTAAACAAGAAAGACCTCCAAATGAAAAAGAGAAGAAAATTATTGAAGAAACGGTTGCTTCTATAGATGATAAGACATATTTGGAAGGAACACAGTCAGAAAAAGTCTGGGAAGCAAAAGGTTGTGATAAATGTAACGGCACAGGATATAAAGGTAGAGTCGCTATATGTGAAGCTGTTCTTGCCACAAAAGATGTAGGGGAAGCTATCACAAACAACCCAAGCGAAGAAAGTGTAAAACAAGCATCGAGATCTCAAAATATTCTAGATATGAAGCAAGATGGTGTATTAAAAATCCTCAGAGGTATAAGCACATTCGATGAACTTGGTAGAGTTATAGATCTTGAAATAAAAATCTAGTCGTGTTTTAAATTTTTTGGTGCTTGCATAAAATTTAAAAGAGAATAATATAAAAACAAACAAGCATCACCTCTTCGGCAATGCTTGAATGAGAAGTTCAGAACATAAATCTCTAAACAATACTTTAAACCTGGCGGTAAAAAGTTAAATTAGTCTTTAAGGATAACTTCAGCAATATTTCCGAAGAAATAAACCAACGTGTCCTTGAAAAAAAACTCGTAAATTCTTGCGAATATAATTGTTTAGAGATTTATAACCTGAACGAATTATTAAGGAAACAAAAAAGCCCGTCATTTAGGCTCTGGTAAGAGTATAGCATAAATAAATATTATGTCAAGCAAAAATGACAATAAAATTACAAATACTGAAAATACTCAAGAAATAAGCCCTAAAATTACAGATACAAAATTTCTTGATCAGACACTAAGACCAAATTCTTGGGATGAATACATTGGTCAAAAAAATATAAAAGAAAACTTAAAAATACTTCTCACTGCTGCAAAACAAAGACAACACCCACCTGAACACTTACTTTTCTATGGTCCTCCGGGCCTTGGAAAGACAACTCTGGCACACTTAATAGCACACGAAACACGTGCGCAGCTTAAAGCTACCTCAGGCCCTGCAATAGAAAAGGTTGGAGACCTCGCTTCTATACTTACAAACCTTTCGCCTGGTGATATTCTTTTTATAGATGAGATTCATAGATTAAATAAGGCGATTGAAGAAGTCCTCTACCCTGCTATGGAGTCTGGTGTGCTTGATATTATTATTGGTAAGGGTCCAAGTGCTAGAACAATACAGTTAGAGCTCCCTGCTTTCACTCTTATAGCTGCGACCACTCGTATTGCTATGCTTTCTGCACCACTTCGCTCTCGTTTTTCTGGAGGTGTATTCAAATTGGATTTTTATACTGAAGAAGAAATAGGAAAAATCATAGAAAGGTCTGCAAAAATATTAAATGTTGAGATAGACAATGAAGCAAAAGAAGAAATAGCCAAGAGAAGCAGATCTACTCCTAGAACAGCTAACTATTTATTGAAAAGAAGTAGAGATTTGGCCCAAATAAGAGAACAAAAGCTCACAAATGATATCGTAAAGGAATCTTTGGAGATGCTTGGGATAGATAATGTGGGACTGAATGCCGTAGACAGAGCGATGCTCAATGTTATTGAAGACAAATTTAACGGCGGACCAGTAGGACTCAATACTCTCGCCGCTTCCCTTTCAGAAGAGCAATCAACAATAGAAGACGTATACGAACCATATCTATTACAACTCGGTTTTATAGAAAGAACTTCTAGAGGAAGAGTGGTTACAGATAGAGCGAGGAAACATTTAGGAAAGAAATTAAAAGGGTTGGATTTGGAATAATTAAATTAAAGTTATGAGCGGACACAATAAATTTTCAAAAATAAAAAGACTCAAAGCAAAAAACGATGCACAAAAAAGCAAAGTCTTTACAAAGATTGTTAGACTTCTAACAGTTGAAGCTAAGAAAGCAAAAGGAGATATTAATGCTCCTGGTGTACGAGCCGTTATAGAAAAGGCCAAGGAAGCGAATATGCCTAGTGACAACATTGAAAGAGCTGTAAAAAAAGCTTCGACTGATAATAGCGCCGATATGGAAGAAATCACTTATGAATCATACGGTCCAGGAGGTATTGCTGTTATAATAGATGTGCTTACAGACAACAAAAATAGGGCAGCTGGTGAAGTTAAACATATTCTTTCAAATAACGGCTCTTCCCTAGCAACTCCTGGAAGTGCTTCTTGGGCATTTGAAAAAACACGCGAAGGATGGATTCCAAAAACAACGATGCCGATATCTGATGAAGATGCAGAGAAATTAGAAAAACTACTTGATGCACTAGAAGATAACGATGATGTGCAGGAAGTTTATACGAATGTGGAGGAAGGGATAGAAGAATAAGAAAAAGCCTGCAATAAATTGCGGGCTTTTTTATTTAGTATACTTTATATATGTCTTTGATATAATTTGATATATGATAAATCAAGAACTACTTGAATACATAAACAAAAAGGTTTCTGAAGGTGCGACTAAAGAAAGTTTAATTAGTGAGCTAACTACTGGTGGATGGACTGAGGCTGATATAAACGAGGCTTTTAAAAAAACGGCTGAACTTAAAAATTCGAGTAAGATCTCAAAAGGGATAACGGGCGGTACAAATTTAATTTTTTTATCCTTACTTTTAATGTGGCTAGCGATGTTTACTGTAGATGTAATAGCTAACCCTGATTATGGGTCTCTTGAAAAAATAGGTGTTGCGATAGTGTGGTTAATCTTACTTCCATTACTATTGATTTTAAATAGAAAATCAAGTAAAAAAAATATCTCTTTGCAAAACAACAAGGTTGCTGCTGCACCACCTACGACTTCACCGAAGGTTGTCCTTAAAAAATACAAACCCTTAAGCATACTCGGAAGGATTGCGCACAGTATCTACGTGTTTGCAGGGTTATGGGTTTTGTGGGCATTTCTTCAGATGGTATTTTTTTATGATGGGGGCAATGCGCCAACTATTAAGGAGAATAATATCGTGGGACTTATGTTTATACCCGTAATAGCCATACCGATATACGCATTCTTTAAGAAGAAATAATATTCTTTTTTCTGACCCCTCCTTATTATTGGGGTCTTTTTGTATATTTTCTCTTTACACTTCCCCACCTTTCTGCTACCTTTGGTTATCCACAGTTTTGATATTTGCAAAATTTCCAAAACTTTAGACAATATACGTAATTACTCATTTATGAGTATTAATAAGATAAAAATATTTTAAATATATGGCAAAAAAGAAAGGTGATGTTGAAGAGAAAGGTGATGTAAAAGAAGAGGGAGAAGAAACGGAAGAAAAATCTTCTGGCTTACTTTCAGATGATGCTCTCGAAGCTTTTGATGATGCCTCTCCTACAGGGTTGGAGGAGGAAGAACTTCTCGCTGGAGAAGATGATGAGCTAGAAGAACTAGACTTCAGAACAAACGACGAATGGTAAAGTAAAACCGCCTTTGGGCGGTTTTTATTTTACTATTGCAAAGTATGTAAGCCCCACTGCTATCGCGTCAAACTCATCATCATACTTTATTTTCTTATCTATCTTAATTAATCTCTTCACCATCTCTGTCACTTGAGTCTTTTCGCTTTTACCATATCCAGTCACAGCCACTTTTATTTCCATCGGTGTAAACTCTCTTACCCCTAATCCATTCTTCGCAGCTTCATAGAGCATCACTCCCCTAGCTTCTGCTACATGCATAGCTGTTTTAGCATTTGTTTTGAAAAACAAGTTTTCTATAGCCATAGCTTTCGGTTCAAATTCTTTTATAACCTTCTCTACTTCAGAACCAATAAGCCCGAGACGTTTATCATGAGAAATTTTTGTGGTAGTTTTAAAACATTCAGAAAAGATTAGAGTTTCCTTCCCTCCTTGAACCTTATCTATTATAGCAACGCCCATTCTTTCATATCCTGGGTCTATTGAAATGATTCTCATACAAGAATTTTTACAAAAGTCTTTTTACCGATTTTCAAAACGATTTCAGATTCTATCTTAAAGTTTGGATCGGTGATTTTCTCTCCAGTTTTCATATCACTTATTGCCCCCGCAGTAATCAATCTCCTGAATTCTGTATTCGATGGAACAATTTTATTTGAAACAACAGCATTACATAGCCCGCTTCCCTTTTCTATTTTAATTTCTTGTATATCTTCTGGAATTCCACCTTTCTTAAAGGTTGCTATAAAGTTTTCTTCTGCTTTTTGGGCTCTTTTTTCTCCGTAATACACCTTTACAATTTCTCTAGCGAGAATTCCTTTTATTTCTCTTGGATTTATTCCTTTTTCTAATTGTTCTTTTATTTCAGCCATCTTTTCCATTGAAACATCTGTAGAGATTTCAAAAGCTGGCAACATCATGCCATCTGTCCAGCTCATTACTTTTCCATACATCTCAAATTCATCATCAAGCATAGAAACAGCGTTACCATCAGTCTTACCCATTTTCTTGCCGTTTGCATCTTCGAGAAGTTTAGTTGTTATAACGAACTTTTCTTTACCAGAAATTTCTTTTAACAGATCTCTTCCTGTGAGCATGTTAAACATTTGATCATTCCCACCAATTTCACCCTCAACGTTTAAGACAAAAGAATCATAACCTTGCATAAGCGGGTACATAAACTCGTGAATATGAATGGGTTTATTAGCCTCAATTCTTTTTTGAAACATATCCCTCTTCAACATTTGATCCACTGTCATCTTAGAAGCAAGAGACAGTACGTCTCCAAATTTCATTTTACCCAACCATGTTGAATTATATTTTAACTTAGCACCACCAAAACCAAATTTCAAAAACAAAGAGGCTTGTTTCTTATATAATTTACAATTGTTCAAAACCTCCTTTCTCGTTAGTTGTTTTCTCGTTGAATTTTTATCTGAAGGATCTCCAATCATTCCAGTAAAATCACCTATCAGTAAAATAACTTGGTGTCCTAAAGCTTGAAATTCTTTTAACTTCTTTAGAGGAACAGCATGCCCCAAATGAAGAGTCGGTCCTGTAGGATCAATGCCTAGATACATCTTTAGTTTCTTACCACTCAAAAGCTGTTTCTTAACAAACTCTTTATTAGGGAAAATATTTTCAACACCTCGTGTCAAAAAATCTTCTATTTTCTTAGGATCTGTATCTATTTTCATCCTCTAAATTTATCATAAATAAGACTTTTTTGCACCAATATGTTTAGTTGTGACGTATTAATAAGTGAACACGATATTATGGTATAATATACATCTATGTACAAAAAACACATTCATAATATTAAAAAGCATACCAAAAAATACTCTCGTACCTTAACAACACACTGGAAAAAAGTTCTCTTACTCCTAATCGCTTTATTTTTTGTCGTCTCTGGATCCTTACTTATATGGATATCCACTTTCCAAATACCAGATTTAAATTCTTTTGAGAATAGAATAGTTGCCCAATCCACAAAGATATACGATCGTACTGGGAAAATACTTCTATATGATGTTCATGAAGAAATGAAGAGAACCCAAATCTCTTTTGAGAGTATTTCCAGAAATGTAAAAAACGCTACTGTGGCCATAGAAGACGCCGAATTCTATCAGCATCATGGTATAAAAATAAAATCTATTATAAGAGCCGTTCTTTCAAATGTACTTAGTGGTGGATATGGACAAGGTGGGTCTACAATTACCCAACAGGTTATTAAAAACTCTCTCCTTACAACAGAAAAGAAGATTTCTAGAAAGCTCAAAGAGTGGGTTTTGTCTCTAAAGATAGAAAAAATAATGAGCAAGGAACAAATCCTCTCTATCTATTTGAACGAGACTCCATATGGAGGAAACCTATATGGCGTGGAAGAAGCAGCGCAAAGATTTTTTAATAAAAGTGCTGCAGATGTAACCCTTGCAGAATCAGCATACCTTGCCGCCATCCCCCAAGCTCCCACCTTCTATTCTCCATATGGGCAAAACTTAGAAAAGTTAAAAATTAGACAAAAGCTTGTTCTAAGTAAAATGCTCGAAAATAATTTCATTACAAAGGATGAGTATGATTCTGCAACAAAAGAGGATGTAACTTTTATACCCAGAGAACAATATGGTATTAAAGCTCCGCACTTTGTCGAATTCATAAAACAATATCTTGTACAAAAATACGGAGAGAATGCAATGCAGGAAAATGGCTATAAAGTAATTACCACTCTTGATTATGATCTGCAATCAAAAGCGGAGGAGATAATTAAGAAAAGAGCATTAGAAAACAAGGAAAAGTTTAATGCCGAAAACGCGGCCGGTGTAGCCATAGATCCAAAAACAGGACAAATACTAGTAATGGTTGGTTCTAGAGATTATTTTGATAAAGAAATAGATGGAAATTATAATATCGCCTTGGCCCTGAGACAACCTGGTTCAACCTTTAAACCATTCGTATACGCCACAGCTTTCAATAAAGGGTATACACCAGAAACCGTTCTGTTTGATGCCCAAACAGAATTTCAAAGCTCTTGTACACCAGATGGTAAACCAAGAAACCCTTCGGCAGAAATCACTCCGGAAAATTCTTGTTATATGCCAGACAATTATGACAATATATTTAAGGGTCCAATGACATTGAGATCCGCCCTTGCTGAATCAAGAAACATTATCGCAATAAAAACGCTATACTTGGCAGGAATAAAAGACTCAATAGAAACAGCAAAGTCTATGGGTATCACAAGTTTAGCCGAGCCAGACAGATATGGGCTTACGCTGGTTCTCGGAGGCGGAGAGGTTTCTCTTCTAGAAGAAGTAAGTGCGTACGGGGTATTCGCAAACAACGGTACAAGACTTCCCTATACTGGAATAATTTCAATTGAAGATCAGAAAGGAAATGTCTTGGAAAAATATGAGTCCAAACCAAGATTCGGACTAAGTGAGGATAGTGCACTAAAAATAAACAGCATACTTTCTGATGACGAAGCTAAGGTACCAGCATATGGATATCACTCAGTAATGTACTACCCTGGCAGAACTGTTGCATCAAAAACTGGTACAACGAACGACTACAAAGATGCTTGGATTATTGGTTATACTCCAAGTATTGTTTACGGCATGTGGGCTGGAAATAATGACAATACACCAATGGAGAAGAAAGTCGCCGGACTTATAGTCGCGCCAATGTGGCATGAGGTAATGAACGAGGTATTAAAGACAGTACCCGAAGAATCATTTAAGCAACCGCAGGAACAGACAGTTATAGATCTTAAACCGATAATCGGGGGCATATGGCAGGGTAACGATACCTATCTAATTGATAAAATATCTGGCAAACTTGCAACAGAATTGACACCAACAGAAACACAAGAAGAAAGAGCAATACCAAATATACACTCAATACTATATTGGGTAGATAAAAAAGATCCATTAGGCCCGATTCCAGAAAACCCAAACAATGATTACCAATTTGAAAACTGGGAGTATGGTTTGCAAAAATGGTTAGAAAAAAACCCAATGGCATTTCCTACAAAACCAACAAATTATGACGACGTGCACACAGAGAATACCTTACCAAAAGTACAAATAATATCACCGAGTACAAATACTGAATATAACAAAGACCAAACGATAAATATTATCCCGGTAATTCAATCTACATATCAAATCTCAAAAGTAGACTACTATCTGAATAATCAATTTATAGGATCATCTTCTGATAAACCTTACTTAATAAATTTTATACCGTCATCAGAGGATTTTGTAGGAACAGACAATCAGCTAAAGGTAATCGTTACAGACAAGGTTTATAATAAATCAGAAAAAACGATAAACTTGAAAATCAAATAATATAAAAACCGCCTAAAGGCGGTTTTTATATTATATCTATCACCTTCCCCCCTGTTTTGTCTTTGAGAGATGAAAGAATTCTATTTTTTTTCAAAAAGATTTCACTCTTTATAATTGGCCTTTCATTTATTCTTGCCACAAAATCTTTTACTTCTATTTTTTTAGGATCTATTTCTATACCACAAATTTCTTTTATTGCTCCCTGTACAGAATCACGTAAAAAATGACGAGAATTCGCCAGTACAGTAAACTTTTCTAGATATTTTGCTATATCGAACATGACTTTAGTTATTAAAAAATGTGTCTTTCAGAAAAGCACCAAAAGCATCCATCTCCTTTTGAGCTTTTATAATTTTTCCTTTTAGAATATCTTCGGTCAGGGTTTTCAACATTAGATCATCTCCGGCTATGTCTATCGAGCATCCTGGATACATACCTCCATATGAGATCTTGATATCTTCAGGATGTGTACCTTGTTCGTTAAAAGCTTTAATAATTTCGAATGCTTTTTTCGCAATAAAATAGTTTCCCCTATCCCATTCAAAATACTCTAATGTTTCCAAAACGTTTCTCGTCCTTTCATAATATTCATTTTCTGCAGCCTCATTCCCTGGCCAAAAAATCATGTTTTTCTGTCTCGGCTCAATTTTATATTTATCGAAAATTGATTCTATAATCTCCCCTTCCCCTGTCCATCGGTATTCTGGCTTATTAAACGCTTCGCAAATGATACCAGGAAAAAGAAAGCGCCCATCATCAAAATGTCCTCCGCAAGAAGATGACGTACATATACCTAAAGCATTAAGGGAGATAACAACTGGTTTAATTTTTTCATCAACTGACATACCCAAAGCATCAGTTAGATTATCAACCTGTTTAGAAATGTTATCCCAAATTTCTTTTTTATTCATAATTATTTTTACCTATTCATAGGCATCACAAGATATGTGAAGCTCTTATCAGATACTCCTTTTATAACCATAGGCTTATTCAAACCAGCAAAAGAAAGAGAAATACTATCTGATGAAATTAATGGCAAACAATCAACTATGTACTTATAATTAAAATTAACGTCTATACTCTCCCCTTCTATAGTTGAATCTATTTTATTTACATTTTCACCAATATTTGAATTCTTTGTTTTTACGGTAAGAGTTTTATTCTCTACTGAAACTAAAATATTCATTTGATTAAACGTGTCAGAAAAGATATTTGATAGCTTTAGTGCGTTCACTAAATCTTGTTTCAAAACAACAATACTAGTTTTTGTTTCTTTTGGTAAAATCTGTTTGTAATCAGGAAATACTCCGTCAATAACTCTAGAAACAAGATATATACCATCAAAACTAAAAGATATCTGATTTTTTGTACAATTTATTTCTATTTCTCCATCATTACCATCGACGATCTTTAAGATATCGGCTGCATTTTTGAAAGGGATGAGAATACCATTTATATCTATAGGCTTTCTGTTTTTAATTTTCTTTTCTGCGAGTCTAAACGAATCTGTAGCAACAAAAACAAAATTATCATCCTCTGAATACATATATACGCTAGCAAGCTCTGGTTTTACAGAAGAAGTTGAAGCACTATAGATGACAGACTTTATACCACCAACTAAATCTTTTATATTTATCTTGCAAACCTTACCTTCATCTATCATAGGTACTGTAGGAAAATCATCTACGGGGAGAGTTTTAATATTAGCTTCGCTATTTGAAGAATACACCTTAAGGATATTATCGATGGTTTCTAGCTTAATATTTTTATCATCCGATAGATTGTTCAAAAAACTGCTTATAACTTGAGCCGGAACAGCAACCCTTCCCTCTTCCTCAACTTTTACCGGAATAGATATTTCTAAACCCAAATCAAGATTAGTAGATCTGATAACTAAAATATTTTTTCTTGTTTCAAACAATAAACATGAAAGAACTGGTAGAGAAATATTTTTACTAGCAATCTTCTCTGCTTTAGACACCGCTATATGTAATTTATCTTTAACACATTCTATTTTCATATTCTTGTTTCTTTTAATTAATAAAATACCTTACTTATTATTATATCTGTTTACTTGTTTAAAACTTTTTTCGTCTTTATTTATGAACATATTTTTATAATATTTTCTTTCCTATTTTGTTTATTAGCTGGTTGTATCAAAGTGTATAATTTTTACTTAAAAGTTATCAATTTCTTATAAACAACCTTACATACTTGTTATCAATAACTTATAAACAACTATTTCAACATCGAACGTATCTGACTTATCTCTTGTGCTAAATCGGGATCGGTTTTTAAATCACTTTTAATCTTTTCGTATGAGTGTATTACAGTTGAGTGATCTCTATTCCCTACTTTTTCTCCTATTGAAGGGAATGAGATATCAAAATCGTCTCTTAATATATACATTATAACCTGTCTTGGTTTAATTACTTCTTTTTTTCTCCCTTTCTTATAGATATTAGCCTCTTCTATACCGTAGTATTCTGCTATTATTTTAATAACATCTTTAATAGAAACACTTTTCTTTAGTTTGGTTGTATTTTTAACCAAATCTTTTATTTCGTTAAGTGTCATCTCCTTATTTTTTAATTGAGATTGGCAAAGGATGAGGTTTAGAATGCCCTCTAATTCCCTTATATTACCGTCTACAGAAGCCGCCAGGTACTCTATTATATCGTTTGAGAGTGAAAGTCCTATAAGTGAAGATTTCTTACTAAATATCTGAATTCTAGACTCAAAATCAGGCTTTTGTATCTCTACTATCATACCGGCATTGAATCTAGATTTTATTCTTTCCTCGATATCAGGGATGAAGTTTGGGTGTTTATCCGAAGAAAGTATAAGTTGTTTATTATTTTCGTGTAGTGTATTAAACAAATGGAAAAACTCCTCCTGAGACTTATCCTTTTTAGAAAGAAATTGTATGTCGTCTATTATAAGGATGTCATACTTTCTATATTTCTCTTTAAAATTATTCGCCGTTCCATTGTTAAGAGAATTTAAGTAATCGTTAACAAATTTTTCTGAGGTAATGTAGTAAACCTTTTTATTTTGATCTGCCGATTTGTAGTGGTTCCCTAGTGCTTGTATAAGATGGGTCTTTCCGTGACCTGTGCTACCGAAAATAAAGAGTGGATTGTACGCAGCTTGTTTTTTGAGAATCGCTTGAGAAGCTGCGTGAGCTAATTCATTGAATGGACCGACGACAAAGGTTTCAAAAGTATATTTTGGATTAAGATTGTCTTCCTTGTTTATATAAAAATCGTTCAGAGGCAGCTGATTATGGAAGGTTGGTGTTTTAAGGATGTTTTTTTGTTCTTCTTTAGAAACAACATATTCAACATTTCTAATGTTTTCCCCAAAGGTCCTGAGGTTCTTCAATATATCTTTATGATATTTATTTAATAACCAATCTTTTACAAAGACATTTGGTACACCAAGATATACTACCCCATCATCTTGTTTAAGAATAAAGGTATCCTTAAACCACATACTAAAATTAGCTTTAGATAAACTAAGTTCTATTTCAGCCAACACATTCGTCCAAAGAGTTTTATTTTCAACCATGTTTTTGTTTACCTTATTATAAATTGTGGATAGTTTTTATTAAAATTTACTTTTGTGCATAAGCTGTGTATATCTCGTGGATACTAATAATAATATATTTTGATATTAAAAATACTTTACAAAAAGTTTTTTTTGGTTTATACTCCTACATTATGTCAGAAACATATCAACCTAAAAAAAGAAAGAGAGCAAAAACCCATGGTTTTTTGGTAAGAAGCAAAACAGCATATGGAAAGAGGGTTTTGAGCAAAAGGAGAGTAAAGGGCAGAAAGAGATTAACAACAGTATAAATAAAAAAGGGCCTTGGTGCCCTTTTTTGATATATAGTGATATTATATAGACTAATTATGATTCCAAGGAAATATAGAGCTACGAGGGTTGATATAGAGAACACTATTAGAACAGGAATAACCCTTGATTCCCCTACTGTATATGCGAAGGTCTCTAGAAAGACCCCAGAAAAGACTGGCTTTGCTATAGTTATATCAAAAAAAGTTGAAAAAACTTCAGCAGGTAGACATCTTATAAAAAGAAGGATGAGTGATGTAATTGAAAAAAATTTGGATAAAATAAAACCAGATCTTAAAAAGACGGTTGTTATTTTTGCTAAGAAATCAGAAAAAGTACCTAGTTACTCAGATATTAAAAAAGTTTTAGAGAGTATTCTCACTAAAATTATATAAATATGAATGAATTTAACGGCTACATGTTAGTTACTTTGGATAATGAGTCGATAGATTTTTTGAAGGAAAATATTAAATCAGTACATAATAAAATATATTACCACCATATGACGGTGGCTTATAAACCTGACGATGTTGTGTATAAAAAATATGAAGGTTATATAGGCAAACGAATCGAGCTTGAAATTATTGGTTTTTGCTTTGATGAAAAGGGTCAGGCGGCAGTTGTTAAGACAAACCTATCAGAAAATGAAGCTCCTCATATAACATTATCATGTAGAGAAGACGCCGAACCCTTTTATAGCAATACCTTGGTTAAAAATAGGACAAACTTCCAAGAACTCAATCTAAAGGTAACGGGTATTTTCCAGATAGAAAGTTTTAAAAACAACTAAATTCGGTCCTTTCTTAACTCCCCCAAATCTGCTACAATCTCTACATGTTCCATTATATATTTCAAAACTTTTTCTATGCTCCGCTTTATAACGGCCTAATCCTTTTATTAGCCTATATTCCTTTTATTAATGTCGGCGTAGCCGTAATTCTATTCACTTGTATTGTAAAAGTGGCTCTATTCCCCCTTTCCAAAAAATCTATTCGTACTCAACTTGAGATGAAGAAGATGGAGCCAGAAATGAATGAAATTAAGGCTAAGTATAAGGACAATAAACAAGCACAAGCAGAAAAGATAATGGCACTATATAAAGAAAAGAATCTAAACCCTTTTTCTGGTATCGCTCTTATGTTCATTCAGCTCCCCGTTCTTATAGCTCTTTACTACGTATTTCTAAGAGGAGGTTTACCAAACATCGATCATAATGTTTTATATTCTTTTGTTAAGGCACCAGATATGGTAAATATGATGTTCTTTGGTATAGACATTACAAAAACAAGTACAATATTTGCTGTTTTTGCTGCTTTAGCACAATTCTTCCAGATGCAGCTTACGATACCAAAGACACCTAAAAAGGCTAAGATTAAGGGGCAAAAGGATGATTTTAAGGATGAACTTGCTAAGAGTATGAACATGCAAATGAAGTATGTAATGCCTGTAATCATTTTTCTAGTTGCAAGAAGCTTCCCTGTTGTAGTATCTTTATATTTAATAACAGGTAGTGTGTTTGCTATCGGTCAAGAGTTTTATATGAGAAGAGGAAAAGAGGCAAAATCGGGAGTAACAGTAATTTAACCATGTAACCAGTTTTCACAAAAACCTGAGTAATCAGAAATAAAAGTGGAGATAAAAAAATGGAACCAAATATAAATAACAACACAGTTTCAAAGCCAATAGATAAATCAAAGACCAAAGAGATGATAGAATCTCTAGTAAAGCTTATGGGTGTTAAACTTGATTCTGTTGAAATCACTGAAGATGGTTTAACAAACAGAACTGTTTTTGTAATAAAAAGCACGGAGTCAGGATTGCTTATCGGAGACAGAGGAGACAATTTTCAAGCACTAACTCATCTTATTAAAAGAATGGTTTGCAAAGGTGATGAAGGCGTATCATCTCAGTTTGCAATAGATGTAAATGACTATCAAAGTAGTATGGTTGAAAAGATTAAGACAAAAGCTACCATGCTTGCGAATAGGGTGCGTGATCTCAAGAGTGATGTGGAGATGGAACCAATGTCGTCTTATGAGCGTTTAGTGGTCCATGGGGCTCTTACAGATCAACAGGGCATTAAAACAGAGTCTATTGGAGAAGGAAGGGAGAGAAGGGTTGTTATAAAATACGTAGGTTAAATAAAAAAGAGAGCCTGCATCACAGGCCCTCTTTTTTATTTAAATTATATTTTTAATCCCCACAAACTTAAGTTGTTTTTGTCTGTAAATACTAGATAAGTATCATCATTACTGATCTTTAGGTCCATAGCGTCTACATTTATGTTTTCGTTTACACCAGTTTCATAAATAAGTTCTGTTGTCCCCTGCTCCACGTTTATCTTCCAGAAGTTATCTGATAGAGATACTATTCCCTGATACCAAGCATCTGGGTAGCTACTACCAGGAATATATTTTGGTACAGCGCAGTATATTGTTTCTTTATCTTTATTACTCCAGACACATTTATCCGAGATGGTAGCAATCTGGAGATTTTTTTCAGTATTTGTTTTTACATCGTAATAGTTCAGCCTCAAAGATTTTCTGGAGCTGTCCGAATATAGTACCTTTGTTGTATCTTTGTTTACTAACACAGTCATACCAAGTGCTCCACCGAATACTTTTTGGAAAGAGCTATTGTCAGTATTGAGGAAGAAGAGAAAACCTTCTTGTTGATAAGATGGTTTTGTCACAAAAGATATTGTGTTGTCTTTTGGCCAAGAGATTAACCAGTCTGATATTTCTGAGCTAAATACCTGTTTGTTACTTGAGCCGTCTATTGATGATATTACACCGTAGCTTCCACCCATGTTCTTAATCTTTGTTAATCCAAAAGACTTTGTTCCAGAAGGATTTGTTATTATTTGATCTGCATTTTGGTATACAACTTTTCCAACGACTTCCCCAGTGTCAGTATTGCTAGATGATTTTATTTTCGCTGAAAAATTATCTATCTTGTCGTCATCATTTACAGAGTATCTTAGTATCAGGGCATCCCCAGTGCTTCCCCACACAGCTTCTAGTATCTTTGGTATTGTTGTGTTTGTGATTCTTTTTGTCTCTTCTGAGCTCGGAAGTATTTCATGGATATTGCCTGTCGCTCTGTCCACGAACCTTATATTTGTATTGTCATTTTTTTCAAATATTACTGATCCAGAAATAGGATATGCATATAGCTGTCTCAGTGCGTTTTGATTTTTGTTTGAGTTGTTATAGTTATAATTTTGATTAGGTTGGGTTGTAGTGGATGTTCTGTTAGTCGTGTTACTCCCGAAAGGATTTGATGGGGTATTACCTTCTGCAGGTATATTTTTTGTTTGGGTATTGCCATTATAGAAATAAAAGAACAACAAGCCGCCAAATATTAGAAGGAAAATGAAGAGTATTAATATTATTGAGTTCTTTTTTGACATGTTATTTTGTTGTGATTATCTTGTTTGAGCAACCATTTCCTGTGAATGAAACAAGACAAGGGTTTATTGTGTACAGAATTAGCCATGATATGAGGGCCAAAACAAGTCCATAAAAAGCGTTCCTTATTCTTTCTTTTCCATCTTCCTTCTTAGACCATGAGTCAGTAGTCATATATTGTATACCTCCTATTGTTATAACTATTACAGACAGGGCTACAGCAATAGCTATCCCGAAATTAAATACTTTACTCAGGAAATCTCCAAGATTGGTGGTGTTTATTGTCGCACCGTCCCCCATGTCTAATTGTGACCATAGATCTTTTTCTAATGTAACATAGTCTGCTGCAAAGGTTACTTGTGCAATTAGCAGAATAAATAGGGTTAATGTTATCGTTATTATTATTTTATTTTGTTTTTTCATTTTATTCTCCAAATAAGATATTAAAATTATTTTCTGCGAATTGGAAGATTCTTTTTTGTCCCTCTATTTTTAGACGGACTGGAGTTTTACCCTTAGGATCCTTACTGTTTTGTCTTAGTATGAGCTCATTTTTTTTGCCATCTAAAGAAACCGTCTTGTTATTAAGAGTCCATTTGTAGTTAATTTCTTCTGAATCTTGCGATGAAATATTAAAGAAATATGGTTTAGCTACAATCTTTATCTCCTCTTTATTTCCCATGCTGTAATTCCCAACCAAGGACTTATTTAATAATAGTCCATACAGAGAACTATTTTCGTAAAAAACAATCTGCGTTTTTTGTGGACTCACTACAAAAAATTTACTTGCTAAAACGTTTCTAGATGTATTAAGTATGTCTAGTTTTATATATATATCTTTCATTGGTATTTCTCCTTCAATTATCAATGTGTTTCTGCCAGTTCCAGAGAGATTACCAAGTACCATGCCATTTTTTTCCCATTTAAAATTCAATGAACTGTTTTCGGCTTTTTCTCCATTTATAACAATATCTGGTACCGCTATTATTTTTGCAGTACCTTGTCCTACAAAATATGCCTTTCCTTTATACAAAGGAGGAGTGTATGAATCTGATTCAACCAAAATATCCACTCTTGATGGGAGAATACTTAATTCTTGTTGGAAATTTCTACCGTCGTAAGTTATAACTTCTGTTCTAATATTTATCACCTCTCCACTTTTCCCAGTTTGCAAATTAAAAGTTTTTTCTCCTATTCCCTCTTTCTTCAATACATCATCCACATACCATCTTATGGTAGAACTATCTATGTTTATAGAATAACTATTCGCCTTTATCACCACACTTTGATTTGGCTCTGGATTTTCTGGTGTTTTTGTCAGAGTTAAACCACCACTTTGTGAGGTGAGAGAGGTTTGGGCGGTTACATTTTTGGTAGGAAGGTTGAAAGATATAACCGATATAGTTATGATTGCCAAACAAATTATTTTTAATTTTTTAAGCATCTTATTGTAAATTATATCACAAAAATTAAAACAAACAGTGTTTATAATTTTAGATGGATTTAAAATCCTTGTGTCATTTTCAATTCTTCTTTTGCTCTTTTGATTGCTAAAAGCTGGGACGGATCCGATGTAATGATTTGTTCTTCCGTATAAGAAGCAATGACTTTAATAGCGACGTGTTTAAGTCCAACGAAGAATATTCCCTCCCCTACGTCTGATTCTAGTAATAAATATTTTTCTTCTTCTGTAAGGTTAAATATTTGTTGTAGATGTTCTACTGCAGTCGGAGATTGTTTGAGTAGAATTTGCATTGAAGAGTTTGTAACAATCGCTTGCCCGTATGGGGATCTCAAAAAGTCGTCCACGTCTTGGGTAATTGTGGCTAATCCTAAAAAGTATTTTCTTCCTCTTTTTGCCATACCGAATAAGAACGAAGCTGCGTCGTCTGACTTCATCATGATCCAAGCCTCATCAACTACGAGTAGTCTTTTCTTTATGTTTCTTTTAACCGCGTTCCAAATGTGGTGGGTTATAAGATACATAGCCACTGTTTTAAGCTCGTCTTCCATATCACGTATAGAAAAGACAACGAATTTATAGTTGATATCAACGTTGGTTGGTCTATTCAAAAAACCTGCCCATGTCCCCCTCGTGTATTTTGAAAGTTTTTGAACAAGACCTTCAGCACCATCCATACCAGAGAGTACTAATTCAAAGTCCGAGAGTAGTGGAGGTTCTATGTTTGCGAAATCTGATTCAGAACTAATGTCTTTTAATGCATATGTTTCTGCTATCGCTCTATCTATAATAGCGTCTTCTTCCTGTGTTAATCCTCCAAACATAACTCTAAACAAACCGACTAGGTTTATGATGTTTGAACGTAATACGTCCGCAGCGGACTCGTCCTCTTTTGGGATAGGTAAATCAAAAGGATTGATGTGGCTATCAGAGTTTAGTGAGATGTTAAATGATTTACCGCCTGTCGCTTCTGCTAGAAACTCATATTCTTTTTCTGGGTCTATGACGATAACATCAGTATCAAACATCAAGCTTCTCAAGATTTCTAGCTTAGTCATGAAGGATTTACCAGAACCAGACTTGGCGAATGTGATAGAGTTGTAGTTTTCTAGTGAAAATCTATCGAAAAGCACTAGGCTGGCATTGTGTCTGTTCACTCCATATAGTATTCCCCTATCAGATGTAAGGTCGAAAGAAACGAATGGAAAAATACTTGAAAGCGGTGAAGAATTTAATTTTGAATGCACTGCTAATTGATCGTCTGCAATAGGTAAGACGCTTTTATAACCTTGTTCTTGTTGGAATAGAGCTGGTTTTACATAAACCATCTTTGCTTCCAGAATTGATTTTATTTCTGACTCTAATTTATTTATTTCATCCTCTGTGTCTCCGAAGATACTTATATAAAGCCCAACGTCAAAAAGCTTTTCCTGAGCTTGTTGCAGGCTGTCTCTCAAAGACTCCAGGTCTTGGTATGCTGTATCCAAAAGTGGATCTCTAACCAGACCCTTACTTTCTCTTGCATTGATCTGACTCTGAACCTCAGCAACTTTCTTTTGAAATTGCCTCAAAATTTTTGCTGTGTCTATTGGGTGTACAAAAATGGAGACATTAAATACTTTATCCAAATTTATTATAGGAGCAAACCAACTTTCTGAAAGAAATCTTGGATATGAAATAATAAAGAAGGTTCTAACAATCTTTTCTCCAAGATTTAATTCTTTCGGACTTATCTTAAGTGCAGACGGGGCAATTATATCTTGTAATTCCAAAACACCCGCATCATATATTTCCTGTGGAAGGAAGGATGTGAGTTTTTCTTCTTTTTTCTCTTTTTTCATTTTATCAAAAATACCCATTTTTATGATGCTATTATTGGCTTGCCAAGTTCTCCAGGATTAAATACTTTGTAGTATAGTTCAACTAATTCTTCCGTTCCAAGAAGTACACTTCTGAGTCCACATCTTGTTAGTCCTTGTTGTACCACACCCATTCTTTGTTCAATCTGCATTCTATTTTCTTCAAAGTTATCTGATTTTGTAGTCTTTTTATTAGCTAAAGGATTCATGTTTGTATTCAATGCTGATGAGGTGTAAGGTACGACAACGAAGAAGGTTTTTGTCATAATATCTGACTGTTCAACGAAAGTTTTTATGAATTGCATATATTCTTTTATCTGTATTTTCATAAGGTCTCCTAATTCATCCTTATATCTGCCCTCTAGAAGCGCTATATAGGGTCTTATATCAAGCTCTCTTGATTGCAATGATATTTGTATTGAAAAATCCAGAGAGTTTAGAAAACTTTGGAACTGCATGAGAATAGCTTGTTGCTCGTCTGGGGATTTTAGTGCAAAGTTTAAAGAGGATACCATAATAACAGATCTCATTGATCCATCTTTGAGAATTACTACTCCATCACGGACTTCTTTTATTGGAACAAAGTCTTGAGCTGCTTTTGAATTTGCCATGTTTTTAATTATACACTATTTCCCCTATCTTTTCATTTCTCTTGTGCCTGGATTTAAACTTTCTTTTATATCCAAACTCCACGTAAGATCTTTTAGTTTACTTTCTGAGAGTTTTGGTACAGAAATCATTGCTTTTGCTTGCTGCACAATCTCTTCTGGTTTAGATGTCGGCTTCTTTTCTGTTTTTTTCCATATATAAAGTTTATTTCCCCCCCAATAGTAGAAGGCAGCTTCCAATGTGTTCGCAAAAGGCTTCCCGTTTACTTTGTAGAAAGCTAGTGCAAGAGAAAAAGACATAAATAATAGAGCTAGTGGAATAGATATTATTTTAAAGGGAATGAATAAGATTAAAACCACAGATAAGCCAACTCCCCCACCTAGGTATAGAAACTCTTTGAGTGTGAGTGGCCCAAATATTTTATCTTCTACCTCTATAAATTGTGGTACTTGAAATTGCATATTAATTTAACGAAGTTTTATATTACTGATTCTCTATAAGGATCGTGTTTAGAAGGAAGCTTACTATTCTCTTCGATGACAACTTTTTCTGTAGGTGTTGATATTACAGTTCCTAATTTTTCCTCAACAATATTATTTGCCGGTGATGTATTTTGGTGTAGTGGTTCTGGTTCTTTTGTTTTATCTGTAAGGCTTTTTATTGGAAGTTTCGCTTCTGGTGGAATCTCTAGAGACATTTCTCTTCTTATCTCTATCCCCTTTGTCATAGGTTCTGCGGGGTATTCTGGATTTAAGCTGTTAGATTTTAGTGAGCTTATGGAGATGGATTCCTCGGGAATATTTGTAGGGTTTTCTATTCCACTCATTACATTTTCTTTGCTTAACTCTACGGTAGTTCTCTCTTCTATTTCCTCATTTTCTTCCAGATTTTTGTCGTTCAGTTGTTGTAACGATATACGAATGTTTTTAAAGATTAATTCATCTACATCGTGAGCTACTATTATAGCCTTATCTTTAGATAGAGCTAACTCCCTGGAGATATTTTCTACGTAATTTTCTAATGGCTCAAGACCTAGTAATGTAAGTGTTGTCTCCGTCTCTAGCGCGCCTGCCTGATCTATTAATAGGTGGTTTCTCTTCACAATTTCTTGAAGTTGTACACGATAATCAACGGATAAAATAGCCTTTTTTACATCCTCAGGCAAAACTTCCATTTGCTCTGCTATTATTTTTTTTGTATCCTCATTCATTTTTTCTTTTTCTAAATTATACTTTTGGTGTTGTTTCTGGAGCTGGTGCAGTGGTTGCCTTTGTCGCCTCCTCTTTTTCCTTTCTCTCTTTTTCTACTTTAACTGCTAGTTCTGCTAGTTGTTCCTCATTGCTTTTTGCCTTTATGTCTTTTCTGATTTTATCGACGACAGCCCTATTTCCTTTTGTTCCACGAGTTATTTTTCCTATTACGGATTTACTCAAAGAGGTTGCGTGTGCTGCTTGGTGCCCAGTTTTTATTTCAGTTTCTATCACTGCTTTCTCTTCTTTCTTTAGTTCGAGTTCTTTTTCTCTTGCTTTTCTTTTTTCTTGAATCTCTTTAATCTTCTTTTCTTTTTCTTTAATCTTCTCAAGATTTTTTTCTCTTTCGCCTTCTACTCTTACTTTTTCTTCTTTGGTTATATTTTTATCTTTGAGTCTACTCTCTAAGTACGCACCATTCTTATTTAGCGCACCCAAACCTTTCATTTCCACGCTAATTTCACCTGTTATCTGTTGCATTGCTTCATCGCTTGCAAATCTCTCCTGATTCTTTTCTCTTATGGTGTCTTCTAATATCTTAGCTCCAGCTCCTCCACTAACGAGATTTCCGTCTGCATCTAGTTCGCCTTTAGTCATATCTCTTTCTAGTAGTTTGGACATTTCTTGAGTCTTTTCAGTGGATCTCTTTACTTGACCAGTGAATCCATCTTTTCCACCACCCTTGCCCATATCTATTCCGAGTTTCTTATTTATTGTTTTATTTAGGCCGGTATTCTTAACATCAAAAGAACTCTTTGATACCTTATCTGCTCCTCTCAAAGCAAGTCTGGCGAAGGTGCTTGTTTCCGCGGCTCTCTTTAGAGATTCGCTACCAGCCCATTTTGCCATACCTCTACCAATGAGATTTCTACCAAGCATGGCTCCCCCACCAGTCGCAAGCCCAAGCCCAAAGCCGAGTGCTTTTGAGCCGAGCCCTGTTGCTATCGATCCTAATTCTCCACTAAGTTTTTTGGTAACCTTAACTGTCGCTATCAAAAACCCAACAAGAATAACTACATTTAATATTGTTCCAACTAAGACGCTGTTGCTTCCAGATCCTCCCCACTTTGCCAAAGCGGTTCCAAGTTCGCTGTTTAGTCCACCGTCTTTTATAAGGGTTAAGTCTAAAAGAAAAAGAAAAGCAAAAACTGGGCCCACGAGAGCTTGATTTGTTAGAGTCTCCCACCATTGTTTCGTATACTCTGCAACCTTAGGTATTATGTTTCCAACAAAGCCGACTGGAGACAGGGCCATTAGCAGGAAGAATGCGACAAGCCTTGTTATGAGTAGGACGAATATTTGTATAAATGCCCACAAAGTTACTCCTATTAACATTATTTTTATTAAAATAAAAATTGTTAAACCAATAGAGGCTTGATCAAGATTAGAATTTTCGGTCTTGTCTAAGGATTGTATCTTCAATCCTTCCATTATTTGTGTACTTATGGTTCCGCTATTACCAGCCATCTCCTGCCCTGTGTTATATAGTGCTGCTGTAAATATGTTGCTTGCATCTATAATCGCATTTGTTATTAAAAGGCTGAAATTTATTAAAAGAGCAGCTATTACAATGTTTGCTAACATTTCTTTTGTCTTTGCCGCTGCCCCCTTGAGAATTGTTTTTATTGATATATATAAAAGTAGGAATATAAAGAAGACATTAAAGGTGTCTCTTAATATAACCCAAGAATTTTTTACTATGTCTAAAAGTTTTTGGTTGCTAGCTATTTCCATAGTCATTCCCATCACAGAATCTATCGCCATACCAGCTACACCAAGAATCCATCCAAGGAACGCTTGTATTTGAAATAGTATCCAATTGACACCGGAAACAATTAAACGAGGCACTACTCCACTTACTGGTTTTCCTCCGAGTTCCATTGCGCTATTGGCTTCAGTAGATGCAATAGCATTTTCTTTATAACTAGCGAGACTTTTTTCATACTGAGCTCTTTTATCTGCCGGTGTATTTGGATCGTCAATTAATTTTTGGAAAGCCGCAATGGTTTTAACATCCTGATCTGTAAATCTAGGATCATCGTTTGGTACGGAACCTATTTGTTTTGATACGGTTTGGGTTGTTGTTCCTCTGACGCCAGTTGCAGACGTCGTTGTCGATGTTCTAGAAGTTGTTGAGGCTGTAACTCCTACAGTAGAAGCAGAAGTAGGAACACTATTTACTCCACTGTTTTCATATTTAACAAAAGGTGTGTTGTCTACCGTATTGTTCTGCTGCGCTGCGGCTTGTACTGTAGGGCCAACAGTAGGTGTGTCTATTTTCTTTGAAAAATCAGGAATAGTAGTATCTGTTGTGGTAGCAGCCGTTGCTTGATTGATATTAGGTAAAGAGACCGCTAATAGAAAAGCGATAGAGAGATATGCAACTGATTTTAAAAAAAATCTTTTCATCTACTATCTTAAATTATATCATCTATATAAAGATGAAACAAATATTATAAATAAATTATGATTTATTTATTTTCAAACTTACTTAATACTTACCACGTTCTGGTTATGATACAAGGAGGTGCAGAATAATTTCCGTAATTGCTGTTGAGCCAAGCTTGCGTTCTTGTTTCCATATCAGCCATTGGTTCTTTTGTATTTGCTATGATGGCGTTGAGTCTAGGTGTCTCCTCATTGAGATCTGCTTCTGTCGCAGAAGCACTGTTTACTCTAGTCAACATCTCTTCTAAATTACGTATGTTAGTTCTAACGGCATCTGATGCAGGAATAAGAGTAGCAAGAGTTATTGGAGCTGTTTGTGTAGTATTCAATCCAGTTATTTTATCTATCAAATTTGCCTGGATGATACCAGCCCTGCTGCTGTTTGGATCTCCCCCACCGATATTGTTTAACTGGCAACAAGTCTTTGCTTTTTCGAACTCAGTTTTTGCTTTGTATAGAGTTTGTGTTGTTTTAGCGTATGCTGCTAGGTAACTTTTGTTCCTTGAGAGGTAGTCACTTATTATTGCTCTCAACTCTGCTCTCTTTTTTTCGAGAGGTGTTGCTGCTGTACTACTACCATTTTTATTGCCGTCCGCATCTATCTGACGATTTTGTGCTTCAAGGTTTGCTTGAGACTGAGAGAGGTTCTCATTCATCTGTGCTTGATAGTCAACATTCCTATTCTCCCCACCCAATAGTCCCTGTTGCGCCTGACCTAATGTCATAGACATAAGTTGATTTGCGAATGCTCCGAGAATTGCATTTATACCATCTGACATAATAGACTCTAATTCTCCAGAGTTTTGTCCAGTTGTTTGTGTTCTATTGAGGGAATCCATTATTGTTGCACCTGGTGTTTGTGTATTACAAACTTCTTCAGAAACTTCCACTGGCTCATCATTGTCGTCGTATTCAGTATGTACTACGTTTTCACACTTTTTCATACCCAAAGCACCAAGACCCCAGTCTGCTTCTTTGCTTAAGGTCGTTTGCACCTTGTCAATTTTTTCTTGAAGGACGTTTTGTGACATCATCGCTGATCCTTGAGGTGTATTTTCTGGATTACCAGCCATTTGCATCCAAGAGTTCCAACCACCTGTACTTATGAAGTTTCCATTTGTGAAATCGTCGTATGCACCCTGTATATTTCCTAGGACACCGCTCATTGTACATCCCACTTCTTTGGTTTTCTTAACACTATATTTTAGCCCCAGATTAACTCTCACATTTAATTTGAATGGGTCACAAAGGAAAGCTAAAGGAGATCCTTCTGCTCCTATAAATTCTCCGACAGCGCTATCCGCTGAATTTTGCAAGAACTGTCCGGGGTTTGTCATAAACATGGGGCTTCCTTCGAATCCACTATTGACCCAGTTTACTGTTTCCTGAATCATGTTTTGCAGAATCATTCTGGCCATAAGCCTTGCGACAATTCTTCCATATTTCTCGACATAATCCACCACCTTGTCCCAGGCCCATTTGATGTTGTCCCACGCGAACTTACCTGGGTCCCATACTATCCATTGAGCTTCTGCTTTTGGTATAAAACTTAGATATACACCTGGTAATACAAAAGATATTACCAACATGAAACAAATTATTTTTCTGAGGAGTGAATTGATTTTCATTTTATTTTTAATAATAATTAATAATTTATTTTAAGTACGATATCTTGGAATATACTTTGTATATCATACACCGTGTCAGTGTATCCTTTAAGTCCGGTTATGGATTTTAATGGATCCTCATTTATTTTATTGAAAGATTGGATATATAGAGATAGTTTGTATATATCATTTGCTAGCTTAAGATTTTCACCTCCAATTATTTCTGGTGCTTCTAGTGCAATTATCTTTTCCGATGATGATGCTAGTACCTTAATTATCTCATCATTCTTTTTTATGTTCATGATCCAATTATTTTTCTCCAATGATGAAATGATATCCATCCCTTTCATTGTGTTTGGTATAACCTCATTTCCTATTATTGTGGATAGGTTTTTAAAATACTCGTTAACATTACTAGTCCTGTCTTCACCAGAGTATATCTTAACGTCCCCTTCTGAATATTTGTCAGCCATATTTTTTATATCTACTTGGCTTATCATTCTGTCTACTACCTCGGCCATTTCTGCTTCCGTCATTTGTCTATCAGATGGTTGGCTAGCCAAATATTGAGACAAGAAATTTCTAGCCATTTTTTGTGTGTCGTTTAATTTTGCATATTCTGTCTCTATTTTCTTCTCCTCCTCAATTATCTGTGCCTCTACTTTATCGTTTGGTTCCTGCGCTATCTTAGCGGTATTTGCCTTTAGTGGATCTCTGTCTACTTTCATTTCATCTTCGTCGTTCGTTCCATCCCCGTCCGTATCTGCTTTCTTAGGATCTGTACCGTAAAGGTTTTCCTGCCAATCTGGTAATCCATCACTGTCTGCATCCGCTAGTTTAAAAGCTTCGAATACTGATTCCTCAGAAAGAACCACTTTCTTGTCGCTCTTAGAAACATAAACTTTATCTTTATAGAAAGTTAATATTAAAGAAACGATAATTATTAATATTGCAGCCGATAGACTAATAATAAACTTTTTTGAAGGCAGATATTTAGAAATTGTTATCATGGGTATAATAATAACACTTATTATATTTTGTGCTACAATATATGTGTTAATAATTAGGTTTTATAATCAAATATATGTTAAAAAATAAATTTGTCTTACTCTCAGTATTTTTCTTATTTGTTTTTACGGGAGGGTTCTTTTTTCAGTCTTCTGCTGAGACGATTATAACTGATGTCATTGATGAAGTTTTTAACTATGATTTGTATAAAACATCTCAGGGAGAGGATGTCCTAAAATTACAGAAAGTTTTGAATTTTGATGGGGATACCGTGGTATCTTGTAGTGGCAGTGGTTCGCTTGGCAACGAAACTAGCTATTTCGGCCCAGCAACTGAGGCTTCGGTCATAAAATTTCAAAATAAGTATAATATTTTGCCATCAAATGGGTATGTTGGACAAGAAACTAGACTAAAGCTCAATAAAATTTATAGATGTTTTTCTAATGGCGGTGACTGTAAAAAAGACTATCCTGTAAAGAAGATCGAATCTGTTTGTAAAACCTCGACACCGATTACAACCGTTTCCGCTTCTGACTCTAAGCTTACGGCTAAAGAAGGCGATGAATATTGTAGGTTTATTGATAATTTGATTCTGACCGGTGCAATAAAGGAAGATAAAGCAGCTCAGGCAAGAGCGGCAGCTGGGAAACATTCACCAACAGGTTCTTGCACAAACACAGCCTTTGTTGATTTAAAAGTAAATGGAAAAGATTCTACCTCGGCGTATGCTGGTTTCCCTGTTAATATTTCTTGGACATCAAGTGGTGTAAATTCTTGCATGATAGATTCGCAAGCGCAAAACGTCTCTGGTAACAAAACAATTTATCCTTCAAAAGCTGGTAAAATATCAATTTTTTGTAAAGATGCTGCTCTAAATCAGGTTTCCGATTCCGTACAAATCTCTTTTGGTAGCAATTCATCCTCGTTCTCATCTTCCTCTGATGTTGTAAGTTATAACGCGACGTCATCTGATATTAGTTGGATGTATAGTACAAGTAGCTCCGCAATACCTTATCTATCTTCTAAGAGTTACGTGACTATAAAATACCCAGGAGGAGAGTCTTCATCGGAACCAGAAGCCCCAGTATCGACCAGCTCTTTGATCACGGACTCCGAGATTGTTATGGTCATGTCAGAGGTGAAGAGCTGTGGTAGTCCTCTCAAAAATCACGATCTTTCCGTTATATCTTTGGATGATAAAAAGCCAAAAAAATATATCTGGGTTATGGGAGAGTCGCAACTTATTGATAATATGGGTGGTGCAATTGTCGGTAATGTGATAGGTGGTGAAAACGAAGCAGATGGTAAAGACGCAACCTATAAACCGATGCTTTCTGTGCCTGTTACAGGACAAGTGCTCGTTATTGTTCCAGGAGAAGAAGTCGGTTGCTCCGTGTATGGTAAGAGCAAAAAGATATTAAGAGCCTATATGACTGTTCAGGGTAAGGATTGGGTTGAGGAGCAGGAATCTGGTTCAGGCACAAGTAAATAAAAGAAAAACCGCCTAAAGGCGGTTTTTTTACATGTTCTCTACTAGTTTTTTCCAGTCTTCTAATTTTAGATCTTCGGCACGTATTTTTTCATTAAAATCAAGTTTGAGAAATATTGTACTTAACTCCGTATTATTAAAATATTCTTTCAAATTTCCTAAAAGCATTTTCCTCTTGTGTGCAAAACCAGCCTTTAGAATTTCAAAAAACTTTTCTTCGCTAAAGACTTTAAAAAAGTCTTTAGATATATTGTCTATTAGTAGTACAGCAGAATCTACTTTTGGTGCTGGTACGAAGCTCCCCTTAGATACTTTTGCTACCATACTTGGTATTCCATATGCTTTTACACTTATGGACAGCAAACTTTCTTTACCTTCTCTTGCTATTATTCTATCCGCAATTTCTTTTTGCACTAAAACTATTATTTGTGTGGGGTTTATGGGACCAGAAAGAAATTTTCTAAAGAATTGCCCTGTAATATAATATGGTATGTTGGCTATTATTTTAAATTTACCATTTTCTATCCCCCATTTTTCTGCACCATCTTCTAAAATATCTCCTTCAAATAATTGAAATTTATTTTCAGATATTTTTTTTGCAAATTTTTCTTCTAATATTGAAATTAATCTGTGGTCTTTTTCTACGGCAATTAATTTACCAGCTTTTTCTAATAGTTTTTGTGTTAGAGCTCCTTCTCCTGGTCCAACTTCCAATATAATATCGTTAGCAGATATTTCTCCTGCCTCAGCTATTTTTTGTAAAACTCCTTCATTCTTAAGAAAGTTTTGCCCTAGTGATTTTTTTGCAAATATACTCATATTTAATTACCATTCTAAATAAACTATTTTTTCTCTATACTCAAAACGTTCTTCTTCCAAAAATTCGTTATCAATATCTGCAAAGAATTGCGATGGGAAATTCATTTGTTGAGAACCGTATATGGTACGCATTTCTGCGTATGTTAAGAATAACTTAATTCTAGCGCGAGTCAAAGCCACATAGAAGAGTCTTCTTTCTTCTTCCATTTCTTCTGGTGTTTTTTCATCCTTACCCACTGGTTGATGTGGAAATAAATCCTCCTCGAGACCTGTTATAAAGACATGATCAAATTCTAAACCTTTTGCAGCGTGTACCGTCATAAGCTTCACTGCGTTTTCATTTTTTTCTAAGGAATCTTGGTCTGTGGCTAAAGCCGCTTCCTCCAAAAGTTTCTCAATACCTTCTGGTCTAGGTAAGTGGTCATATTTTACAGCAAGAGTAGCAAGCTCTCTCATGTTTTCTAGTCTTTCTTTATCATCCTCTGTTCCTTTTTGTAATTCTAATTCTAGTCCAGTTTCTCTGATTATAAACTTAATAATATCTGAAGGTTTTTCTTTTTCTGCTTCATTTTTTATTCTTTCCAAAAGATTAAAAAAGGAGTTCACCTTTTCTTTTACGCCTAATGGAAGCTTATCTCTACCTCCTTCAAATATTTTTAGTATAGTAACTTTCCCTATTCCTCTCGTAGGCACATTTATAATTCTTTTTATGTCACTCAGACTTTCTGGGTTTACTCCGGCTCTTAGAAAAGAAAGAACATCTTTAACTTCTTTTCTATCAAAGAATTTAGTTCCAAGAACCTGATACGGGACACTTTCTGTAAGAAAGGCCTCCTCAAGAATACGAGATTGAAAGTTCGCTCTATACAATACTGCTATTTCTCTTGGGGACCCTCCTTTTTCTATGATTTCTTTTGATTTTCTGGCTATAAATCTAGCTTCTTCTGTTTCGTTTATTCCCTTAAAGAAAGAGACCTTGTCTCCTTCTGCATTTTTTGTAAAGAGATTTTTCTCCCTTCTGAGTTTGTTCTTTTTGATTACTGCGTTAGCAACCGTAAGGATTGTTTGAGTGGATCTGTAGTTTTGTTCTAAAAGGATCACTTTTGCTTCAGGGTAGTCTTCCTCAAAACTTAGAATATTCTGAATGTCTGCACCTCTCCAACTATAAATACTTTGGTCTATATCCCCAACCACACAAATATTTCTATTTTTCTCTGCTAACAGTTTTACTGTCCCGTACTGGACTTTATTTGTGTCCTGATATTCATCTATATGAATATACTTCCAAATATTTTGATACTTTTCTAGAACCCCTTTATTATTTTTTAATAATTGGAAACTTTTTAGTAATAAGTCGTCAAAGTCTAAAGCCTTTTCTTCTGCTAACTTTTGTTCATATAAAGGCCAAACAGAAGATACTACTCCCTGCAATGAATATCCTTTTTGGTCCTTTTCGCTTTTATATTCCTGACATGTTTTTTGATCTCCTTTTTCTCTTGAAATTATGTTTAGTATTTTGCCCGGCTCGAATTGTTTCGGGTCTATGTCTAATTTCTTAAGGCAGTCTTTGATAAGTTTAAGAGAATCAGCCCTATCCATAATGCTAAAATTCCTCGTGAGACCCAAAAGCTTACTGTTTTCTTTCAAAATATGTACCCCAAGAGAGTGAAAGGTACTTACAAAAGGTTTGTTTCTAAAATAGACCGGCATGTTTAAACTCTTGTCTTCTCCTATTACCTTCTCTACTCTTTCCCTCATCTCTTTGGCTGCTTTGTTTGTGAAGGTGATAGCTAAGATATTCTCTGGAGCTGTTCCCTCTTTTATTAAATGTAAAATTCTATGAGTAATAGTTTTTGTTTTGCCTGCTCCGGCTCCTGCTATTATTAAAATCGGACCGTCTTTTTGTAAGACGGCTTGTTTTTGTTGCTCGTTTAATCCTTCCAAATGTTTCACTGCATAAATATAACACGAACATATCTTTGCTAACTAAATTTTCATCTGTTGATAACTCCCTTGACCCTAAATCTGTACGCGGTATCATTATATCTACCTTCGGAAAAGGTAGAAAATACAGAAATATGGCTCTAGTTAGCCATTTAGGTTTCAGAAGCACAGGATTCCATTAACAAAAGCGGCTTATTAGTACAAAAATCAATAAAAACGACCCAAAAATCGAAGTGAAAAATGAGGGTCATCTAAATATATCTAGGTTTTTAGCCGTTTCTATGAAATGGTTTGTTGTCGTTTCCTTTCCGGTTCTAACATCTTTTATAAGTCCAGCTCCTGCAAATGCTGGTCTTTTTTCTTTCATAACAGAGCTCCTTTCTTCATCTTCAAAAGAAGTCGCGAGCGTTGCTCTATCTTCGAATTCCCAGAACCTTTCTCTGCTTCAAAACACGACTAATTATGATTTGACTTCTTCAAGAGGCGGTGGAGATATTACTGTTGTAAATGATGAAGCTCTTATGTCAGAAAGTGGTCCTGCTGGAACTATGGCTGATATAGATAATTCATCTGTAACTGGTCAAATTAGTAAATATACTGTTAGAAAGGGAGATACCCTTTCTTCTATAGCAAAGATGTTTGGTGTTTCTACCAATACTGTTCTTTGGGCAAATAATCTACCGTCAAAAACTATTAAAGAGGGTCAAATTCTGGTCATTCTTCCTGTTTCTGGAACAATACATACAATAGCAAAAGGAGATACATTAAAGAGTATTGCTAAGAAATATAAAGGCGATACAGAAGAGATCGCCCAATTTAATGAACTAAGCTCGAGTGCGTCTCTTTCTGTTGGAGACACTCTTATCATCCCAGACGGTGAATCTGTCGCTGTTGCCCCAGCGTATTCTTCCGCAAAAATTACAGCTAGGGCACATGATACAGGCGGTCCTTCATATAGTGGTTATTATATTAGACCTCTATCTGGCGGTATAAGAACGCAAGGGTTGCATGGATTTAATGCTATAGACTTTGGTGCAAGGAAGGGTACCCCTATATTGGCTTCCGCTGCCGGAGAAGTAATTATAAGTAAGACATCCGGATGGAATAGTGGATATGGAAGATATGTTGTTATCTCACATGGTAATGGTACTCAAACTTTGTATGCCCACTTAAACGAAAACTTTGTCTTTGAGGGACAGACTGTATATCAAGGTCAGCCGATAGGTTCCATGGGTAATACCGGTAAGGTTATACCTGCTCCTGGTGGAGACGGTACGCACTTACACTTTGAGGTTAGAGGTGCAAAAAACCCATTTCAATAATTTAAAATCAAAACCGCCCTATGAGGGCGGTTTTTTAATTTAGACAGCGATCTTTTTTATCATCTCAACAAAGTTTTGGCCCTTAAGGCTTTCCCTGCCTACTAGTAGTCCGTTCACCTTTCCATTTTCTAGTAATTCTTTTGCATTGTTTTTATTTACAGAACCACCATACAATATTGGGATGTTTTTTGCTACTTCTTGCCCAAAGAGGTCGTTTAATGTTTTTTTAATAAAAATTGCCATCTCGTATAAGTTTTCTGAATTTAATGCCTTGTTTTCTTTATTTCCTATTGCCCAAACAGGTTCATAGGCGATGATAAGATTTTTTGTGTATTTTTTTTGTAAGCCGGTAAGAGCACTTATGATTTGTATTTTTACTTCATGATAATAATCGCCATGTTCACTTCTTTCATTTTCACCTATACAGAGTACCGCTTTCAAATCACTTTTTAATACACCAGAGACTTTTTCCCTTATCTCTTCTTCCGTATCTTCAGTCTCTCTTCTTTCAGAATGTCCGACAAGGATATATTTGGCTCCAGTTTTTTTGATCATTTCAAGACTAATTTCACCTGTGTGTGAACTACCAGAACCAACAAAGGCATCTTGTGCTCCCAGGTATATAGATTTACTAAGGGTTTTTTTTATGGAGTCCATGAAGATAACGGGAGGACATATCACGGTACTTATTTTCTTGATATTTTTAATCCCCTCTTTGATTTCTAGAACGATATTTTTTGCTTCCTGTTCTGTTTCAGGATTCATCTTCCAGTTTGCTATAACTAATGGTTTGGTTTTTTTAAACATAACGGTATAAGTATATCATTTTAGTTATGTTTTGGTATAATTAATCCAATATGAATGAACAAATCATTTGGCATACTCTAGAGTATAAAAAAAGAGAAAAAACTACAGATTGGTATTGGGCAGTAATTATAATAGCTATATCGATAGTTATCATCTCTATAATGATGGACAACGTGTTGTTTGCAATACTTGTTGTTTTGGCTGTTACAAGTTTGCTTATGTTTTCAAACAGAGAACCTGTTGTTATCGAAGTAGAAATCAGTGGTAAGGGAGTCCGGGTTGAAAAAGAATTATATCCCTTCATTTCTCTTGAGGCTTTTTGGGTGGACGCAATTGACGAGGATGAGCCTAAGATTATTCTTAAGTCTAAGAAAGTTGTAATGCCTCTGATTGTCATACCAATAGATGAATACAATCACGAAGATATTCGTTTGGTGTTGCTGGATAAACTAGAAGAAAAAGAATTACATGAACCTTTGCCACAAAAGATTATGGCAAAGTTGGGATTTTAACTAAATTATGCTATTTTAAAGCCACGCTCTCATAGTTCAATGGATAGAACGTGACTTTGCGGAAGTTAAGATGTAGGTTCGATTCCTACTGAGAGCACCATTCGGTAAGACTGATTTTGGAGTAGACTAGTTTCTAGTCTAGGTCTTCATAAAATTTGGAATGTAAAAGATATACATACTGGTTTTTATTTGGGCTTGACTTATTGCACATAGTATGCTATTCTTTATATAGATCAAAAATTTAGTAGTAGTGGTTCAATAGTACATTCACAAATTAACAAAAGGAAGGATATTCTTATGACTATTAAACAAATAGGGTTTAAATTCATGCTTTTCGGTTTTCTGCTTTTCATCGCTGGATGCGATGAGAACCTCTGCGAATCGATGCAGACTCTCGAAGTAAGTACGCAACCAGTAAATGGTACCAACTTGCGTCTGCTATCAATCACAAGTACTGAATTCTACGTCAACAAGAAGCAGAACGAGATATGCGATAAACTCAAGACCGCAGTTAACGGTGGCGAGTACAACATCACTTCCGTGAAAACGTCATACTCGTCTGGATATCTCACAGCGGCTGAAGTCACCTACGACGCTTCTAGTCGAGGAGATGGTAATAGTCTTCGTGTACTGTTCATCCAAAGTGACAAGTACTATTGGAATGAGAAAACGGACGATATCAAGCCCAAGCTCGATGCAATAGTTAACAGTGGGGAGTACGATGTCGTCAAAATTCAAACTACGTACGCCCAGGGTTATCTTCTCGCTGCCGAGGTGTACTATCGAGAAAAAAAGTGAATTAGCCAACATCTCAAACCCAGGCTCCAAGCAGAATATATTTCTGCTTGGAGCTTTTTTTTACATAATTAACTAAATAAAAGAAAAACCGCCAAAAGGCGGTTTTTCTTTTATTTAGTTGCTTTTGCTTTGTTAACCAAAATTGTAAGTCTTGATTTATATCTTGCAGCAGAGTTCTTTTTGATGAGTTTAATCTTGAAAGCTTTATCAATTGCTTTGTAAGCTTTTGGAAGTGCGTTTTCCGCCTCCTTAATTTTCTTTTCTTTGATAAGTTTCTTTACTCCTTTTATAGATCCTTCCATATCATTTGATCTTCTGACATTGAAGACTTTTTTCTTCTTTGAAACTCTTAATGCTTTTTTTGCTGATGATGTTATCGGCATGTTTAATTTAAATTATTTATTTGACCTTAATAAAGTATTCTGGAGACACCAGATTACCGCTTGATGGTTGTTTACAAATTACCATAAAATATCTGAAAAAGCAACTCTGCTATATCTCCCTAATCACATCCCCTCCCAACATAACATTAGTAGAAGTAGAACAAGAAGCTGTGTAGATCTTCTTTGCAGAAGGATCTCTCCAGGTTGTAGTTGCATTAATGTATTTAAGTCC